>Ga0209700_101476_pt1 | contig 48869 bp, 21 predicted proteins | sample SiratroredBW_FD_187528 | JGI IMG/M metagenome (GOLD analysis project Ga0209700, IMG submission 187528) | Root nodule microbial communities of legume samples collected from California, USA - Siratro red BW (SPAdes) (version 2) | ecosystem: Host-associated > Plants > Roots > Nodule | place: USA...
AAAAATTTGAAAAAAAAAAAAAAAAACAAAACTGAAAAACCCAGTATAAGTAACAGACACTATTTGTGAATGTGAGCTTAGCATATTAATGACACTTAGTAAAAAAAACACTCCATTAAAATATAAATACAAGTTGAATTAATTGTAAACAAAATACAATTCACATAACTAGTTAAAACTTCTCAAATAGTTCATGTACCTTATTAAAGTTTGTAAAATATTTGAGGAACTTATAAAATAATTCAATCTAAGTACGATTAATTCTTTCAACATATGTTCCTAATTCGTAATATTAAATATGATGATTATTTTTGGTCAATAAGCTTATCTATATTAATTTTGTTACCACGGTGTCACATGTTTTGTCTAACCCACCAAACATGTCTTTGGCTAATGCACATTTATGCGTGTTTTTGTGATGAGTTTATTTATTTTTTAACAGTAGATACATGATCATTGGCCATGCAATTTAGAAAAGTAAAACTTATTTAAAATGTTTGAAATTAGAATTTTAATTTTGACAGAATTGGAATTTATTATCATGATTTGTTTTGTTTGGGAAAAGAATAGAATGTAAAATTACAAGTTTATTAAATGTTTTTAATTAGAGGAGTTTATAGGTAATCTCTACTTAAGAGAGTGAGAATGGTATTAGTAATTTTTAGAACAGTAGAATATGTTAGAAAAGAAAGTTATGTTATTATTGCACTTTTAAGCATTGATCCTTCTAAAATGATTCCCACTGAACAGAATGAAAACTGAGGAATACAAAGGGATGGTCTCTAAACAGAGGGTGCCAAGAATTGCATCCACATCCAAAGACAAGTCCCAATAGAGTCTCTGACAGATTAGGTGCAGTTGGGGCCATCATCATAGCAATTGTGTGCGTGGCCACAGATTGAAAATCTTAGTCTCCAATTTTTTGACATTCTTGCGTTGCACTCACAAACTTTAAACTTGTTCATTACAGGCAATGGAATTGTTGTTTTGATGATCATATTTGATTAAAAGCTAAAAATGTTTGTAATCTTTAGAAGCAAAATTGGCCATGTGAGGGAGTAATAAGCGCTTTGAATGTGAACTGAAAAAACAGAATGATAAAGTTTAGGGGGCCAACTTACCAAGAAGCCGACAAAATAATCTCAGCTTTTTAGAATTTTGGCAAAGACATTGTACATTGTGTGAAGCAAATGTTGCACAATTCTAGTACTTGGGAAGGAGAACACAGTAGTGACCGATAGTGTTTTTCTTTCTCCCACACAAGTCAATCATGCCCATTACCCAGCACGGCTTTGCTTGTTGACTCCGCAAACAACACTGGGAACACAAAGGACCATGCAATGCAAGAACTCAGTTCAAATCTAACCCATAAGGGTAGGGACTCAATTTTCAAATAAATAATATATATTTCACCTCCATTTCAACCAATTCATTTATTGTTTTTTAATAATTTTATGTTGAATTATTATCATAATTCTTTTCTATTCCGTCCAACTATTTTTTCATATTCTTCATTTTATCTCACCTTTTTAAAAATAATCAGTTAAATTAATCGTAACGAGCCATGATAATATAAGAAAATATCGAATGACACATGAGATATAATAGAAATTTCTTTTTTTTCTCTGATTTTACATTTAATTTATATTTATGTTATTGTAAATCATACTTAAAATATATTAATTTATTTAGACAATTCTACCGCTATAAGAAAATCTTTCTATCAAGAGTTTTTTTTTTTCAATGTTAAAAATATATCACAATTCACATATTAAGAAAATTCATCTTTACAAAACTGATATTCACTTAAATATTTGAAATTAATTTTATTGTAACTAATGTAGAATCCTCATTACTAAAGTTGAAGTAAATTAAATAAGAAATTGAATCTTTGTGGTTGGTTTGATAAGAGATGATAATATGTCCAATAAACTTTACAAAAATAAATTCTAATATCATATCTTAGTTTAAGATCAACACAATTCACAAAATTAATTGTTAAGATAAAAATTATTTTTATTTATGTAATTTTATCTCTAGTGAACATAAAATATTTAATATTATAGGTAATTTTAAAAAACAAAATAAATCTATGATATAACAAAACTGATTTTTCTACACTGTAAAATTTTATCTTTGAATACCCTCTGATAAAAAAGGCAAACCACATTTCCCCCATAAAACGGGTATCATAAGTAGGAAAGTATGTTTGTATCATATTCATAGACCTAAGAAATAACTTAGTGAGAGTGGTACAAGTTATAGTTGTAAAAGAGACATAATTAGGATATGTTTTGAAGGCAGAAATGCAGCATAATTTCTTTGTGGCTATAATAGCAGCACTAATTGCTCCCACATGCTTGCATGAAAAAAGTATCACAAGAAATCAAAAATGATGCTCTCTTTATAAGGAATGCTAGTGGTAGCTAAATCCTGTCCATTATTTATAAAGCATTGATATGAAATAGGTACACCTCAAACGCTCACTGATTGCAATGCATATCTATCATTGCTAACCACCATTTGCTTCCTTAAAAGTACCAGTTTCCACCAAACTAGATCCCTTCTGGTCGGTGCTTTACATCTTCAACCAATTTCACTTCAAATCTAATTCAACCCAATGTTAGATTTCTTATCGAATTGTTTTTATCATTCCATATAAGCCCCCACACAAATCTATTCACAAGTCAAATCGAATTCTCAAGAACCGAGTAGAATGAGCCACTAGTTGTAGTATTCTAATAGTTATGTTTTGGGGTTCTATTACATGATAAACTATAATCTTTTTTATTTTTCTTCTTACTAGTTAAGTTATATTACTTGAAGGGATTGTATCACAATAAACAAGTATCTCTCTAATATTTAGTTAAAACTAAAAGGGCTTTTAATAATTTTATTTCAAAGATTAACATGATTGGGTTACAGTTGACAATCTATTGAAAAAGGTGTTAAACAAACTTTAAGAGAAGGACTTATAGTGTATCTTTTGCTCTTAACATGCTTATTAAAGGGTCCAAAATAATACCCGAACATGCACTAAGCAATCTTAAGAATAACTTTAGTAAAATTGCTTTGAGGGAAATCAGTTACATACATATATATAGGCAATTAATTTTTTTTTCTTTTGGATACTTGTATATTTAACTATTGTCATATATTATTTCGTTAGCCAATGAAAGACATTAGCAACTCAGCTAAGTAACACATGAAAATATTCTAACTCACATTGTACGAGTACCATTAAAATTGATCGAGAAAAATTAAGAATACATAAAATAGAAAAAAAAAAGAGTAGTCTTTTTCAGTTATTTGAGTGAAAGTGAAGGAATAATTTGTGTTTCTAAGTTGATAAAAGAAGACAGAGAGGGCTGCTATAACAATTATTGACAACAATGACATTTCATATTTTTATTTACTACTTTTTCTTTACCTTATTTTATCAGTATTATACTTCGTTTTTACACCCAAAAACGTGGTTATAAATTTTGAAGAATCTGTGTGGCAAGTGTGGATTAGAATCTGTAGGTGTGGATCTATCTTTTTTGTCCACTTGGAATGAGTAGAGTAGAGATAATGATTTTGGCTCAGACTTGAAGATAAGAATGAAGAAGTTGTGGTAAATCTTTTCCACGTTCGATTCCAATATAGGATGCATTAGCTGTCATAGCTGGCTTTTCTTTCCCACAATAAAAATGTGGTTACACTTTTTCTTGCTAATATGAATTCTTTTAATAAAAAATTAATTATTAGTATTAACATTGTAAATTTAAAATGGCAGCACGAAATATTTATTATATTAATCATACATTTATTAGGAAAAAGGTAATATTTATAATTGTTATATTGGTAATATAGAGCATTTGTATAATGAAAACTCATAATAGTTGGAATTCAATTTGATCGTGCTTGGTCGGAGCATAAATTGTTATATGTAATAAACTGGTTGATTTTTGAAATAACTATCTTAAGATAAATTATAAATTATTAATAACTAATTTTCAATATTAAAAAAAATCATATTATATAATAGTGATACAAGTAAAAGTTTTGTTGTAGTAAATTTCATAATTTCTAAAAGATTTAAAATATTGATTTTGAATTAACTTTATTTGAATTTTTTTTTATTTTTTTGAATGTTTTATTTAAAAATATAATTTAAATTTATTTTTGTTTAGATAAAGTATTCAATTAGCACCAAATGTTAAAAATAATTTAAATATAAAACAATTGTTAATAGTTTAAAAATATCAATATTAATACTATCTTTAAATTATTCTTGATTGATGTTATTTTTTTTATCAGAGTTTATCAAAATCTTTTTAATTAATATTAAGAAAGTTTTTTCTTAATTAACGTTAATTAAAATTATTTTTAGTTAACGTTGACCATAATTATTTAAATTGATACTGATTAGACTTATTTTAATAGCATTAGTAATTGTGGTTGTATTTTATGACTTTTGAATATGTCAAGCGAAAAAGTTTCGTCAGCTAATGTTGAAAAAAAAAATCTAAGTTAATATTAGCTGAAAATCTTCCCAATCAATATAAGAATACAAATTTTAACAAACTATTGACAAAAATAATATTGATTTGAATAATGAAAACATAATAATTACAAATATTGATAAAAAGTTAATCATAAAAAATGTTAATCTAAACAACTTGTTCACTTTCTCTAAAGAATAATCTTTCCAAAAAACCCTAACAAATATCAAGATTTGGAAAAGGATATGAAAAGAAATTACATGAATGTGTGAATACAAAAAATTTCAAATTCTTACTTTTTAAATTTTCTATATTTATACTTTTAGAATGTATTTGAAGATCTGGAATTGTATTATGTATTATGGAATGAAAAACAGGTTTTCAGATTCCATAATCTAAAAATGTAAAGTATGAACAATTTGAACTTTTCCAGAAGAAATCACGGGAGTAGAGAAAAAAATAGCCCCTAATTTGGACCCTCAAAGCCCATGCACTCAACGAGTTACTAAAAGCAGGGGACTACTTCCTGCACCTGCATAGCTTCTTCGTGCACCTCTATAAATCTTATATTTTCAAAAGACTCGTATAGAAAAATACTTGTGTCCTTCAAGGAAATCATGTAAAAATGGAGGTACGTGATTGGAGTTTTGTTGTAGTTGTGGGGTAGTGTTGCATTGCTGGCGACAGAGGTGATTAGGTGTGGATGGTGGATCGTGGTTGTGTTTTGGTGGTGGGGAGTTATTGGGAGAGTTTAGAGGCAGTTTTTTCGTCTCAGGTAAGTGGAGTGACGGAAGTTGGATTTATATTTCAAATTCTATAATTTGAAAAATCACCGAATTGTAAAATCTGAAACATTTTTTGGTTGAAGTTATAATTTCATATTAGCCTATTCTGAAATATGTTGGTGACTTTCGAATTAGTCCAATCTAAAATAGAAAAATGCATTTCAAATTATATTTTTTAGATTTTAATCTGAAAGCTATCTTGTATTCGGAAATAGGCTAATCCAAAAGATTATTTGTAATCTAGATTAAGCTAATTTAGAAACTAATTTTATATTTTGAAATAGGCTAACTTGAAAGCTAAAATAAAACATATTCTAGGTTGTACAATTCGGAAGGTATTTTTAGATTCCAAATGTCTTTCAGATTGTATAGTTTAAAAGGTATTCAGAAATGGCTTCCAGATTACATAATTTGGAAGGTATTTCTGGATTTGGGACAGTATGTCCGATTCGCATGGACTTTGTATTCTCAACAAATATGTTCAATTTTTGGTGATTAGAATTTTGACTATATGTCCTGAAAAAAAAAATTGGCTGAGTTTAAGAATGAGGTGAATTGAACTATATTGATTTTTTGAAAAAAAAAAGTTTTTAAGAATGAATATGTTTAATTAAATCAATTTACTACAACCTTGGTTGACAAACAACAAAAAAAATCAATCAATTACAATTCACAAATAATAGATAAAATTACTTTTTAGAGATTTAGAAAAAAAATTCAATTGATTAAATTTGCACATCAAAGAATTTTATTTTTACAGCGAGTCAAAATACCAAAAAATCAATTAATTGAAATATGCAATTAACTTATTGAATTTCTAGTAACACAAAAGCACTAAGAATGCATTATATTATTAGTTATGAACAATGTTTGAATATTTGTTTATGATTTTAACAAAAAATACATTGTAATTCAATCTAGACCAATTTTTAACAAATTACCAACATGTGAACCTTGGAAGGTTTGTAGAATCTAGAACAACTCAAAAGGAGATGAAATTTGTGTTTCCTAAAAGAAAACAAGAGTTGGCACAACCATGAACTTCATAGGAACAAGAATTCGTGACAAAGATAAACAATGGATAAATAGTGGTTTGAAAACAAGAAACAAAGAAATTTTCAGAAGATATGGATAAAAAGCTTCTAGAAGGAAACTAATTATGTGATTTTATCTTTATGGTAAAATCAAATTATCATCAATTTTGTTTATTTGTTTTTATGACATTATCATATTGTAATAATTTTATTCTGTGTTCTTTATTTAGTTATACTTAGAATGAGTACAAGACTTGTATGTATTCAGTTCTTTATTTTTTATGAAATATACAAAGAAAAAAATAGAGAGAATATTTTCATTCTCATATCCTTTGTTCATCTCTTTATTTTTTATAATATGGTATCAGAGCTCTAATTTGAGAGCTCTGGTTGCTACATTTATCATGGCCGAAATTATTGATCCCTCACCATATTTTAATTCACTTTATCATGTTAGTTCTCAGCAACATATGGTTTGTTCTATTGGTACACAACAATAGAGACAAATTTTTGGTGATCAGTCAAAAACAATGAATGATACTAATAGAAATAGTTTTGGAAGACAATATACTTCTAATGTCTACGGTCATTATGAAAAGACAGGACATGTGATTGATACGTGCTATAGAAGACATGGTTTTCCACCTTAGTTCAAGTTTAAAAATTATAAAGTAGATTGTAATAATAATCAGCAGAATCATGAAGGTTCAAGGTCAGAGATACATTCTCAACATATTGGTTTTACTCTAGAGTAGTATCAAACATTATTAACCCTTCTATAACAGTCTAAATCCAGTGACAATGTCTCTAATCAAATCTTTGGTATTCCTTCCACCACAACAACACACTGGTAATAAATTTCTCTTTTCCTTTAGTTCTTGGATTATTGATAGTGGTGCTACTGATCATATTTGTTCATCCTTGAGTCATTTCACTTCATATCATCAAATTAATCATATCTTTGTCAAATTACCAAATGGAAATCAAGTCTTTGCAAATTATTCTGGAAGTGTTTTTATCAATCAAGATTATGTCTTAGATAATGTTTTATATATTCCTAACTTCACTTTTAACCTTCTTTCAGTAGCAAAGTTAATTGAAAATTTGTCTTGTGTGATTGTTTTTATTCTAATGGTTGTCATATTAAGGACAAAACCTCCTTGAAAATGATTGGATCAGCTGAGATGCAAGATAGACTTTATATACTCAGGGTCCCTTCCTATCAAAACCTTCAAATAAAACCTGTCAAATCTCCATATATCACCAATATTGTCAATTTCACTGCTAGTGATCTCGAAACCCTTTGACATTTTCGGTTAGGGCATGTTCAAAAAAATTTTTAGATGTTATCAAAAATAAATTTCCTTTTGTTAAATATAATAAATCTTTCATTTGTGATATTTGTCATTTTGCAAAGCAAAAAAACTTCCCTTTCCTCTTAGTTCATCTAAATCTAAAAAATATTTTGATTTGATTCATGTTGATGTGTGGGGACCATACTCATTTACATCAATTCACGGTCATCAATATTTTTTTACCATAGTTGATGATTATTCAAGGTACATATGGTCATATTCCTTATCAAGGGTTCTTGGTATTTGTCCTCTAAAGGTAGAGAGGGATGACCTTCCAACCTCCTCCTCATGTCTTCATTCTCTTGCATGAGGACATGGATTTCTTCCACGTTTCTTTGCTTCATCTCAACCATCTCTCTCTCAAGGCCAAGAGTAAAGCCATATGCTCAGTATCGGTTACTCGGGCTTTTGCTAGTTTGTGATCATGAGTATGTTTCTTGTTTATATCATTGAAATTTGAACACTAATCTTTCTAGGCCTACGATAAGCACCAATTGTTCTTATATGGATCGTGAGAGGGTCTTTGATACTTTTGAAATCCAATGTATCAGTTTTCGATCTTCAAGTCTTTGATTGAGATGGACGAGATATTTAGAAACAATTATCTAGTATTTAAGTTAATATACAATATTCAAAATATCTATATTAGTTTAAAAATGTATCTTTCATTATATATTAGATATGTCATACTATTTGTAAAAAAAGTAAGAACATTGTTCATGTGAGTCCAATCTCTCACCTTTTCTCAAATTCTTAAATTGATTTTGAAATTATAGATGGGTCATATACAAAATATAGTGTCGAATAACTCTTGATTTCATATAATTTTTTTTCATATGTTTATTTAACTCCTGTTTGTACTTTGAAATAATCTGGACTCATTAGTGCTAACATTCTTCACATGAACGTAACTTACACAATTCAAGCTATTTTGGATATTTCTCACGTATAGCGTAAACCAATTTCGTATGCAAAATTTGTGTTTAGTTTCCAAACATGTACCATAATTTACTTTTTGGAACTATTGGAAGTTATTTTCTAGAACTATCTTAAAATGTATTTTTCAGAATAATTAAAAAAATCACATTTTTCTCAATTTTCATCCCTACAATATCAAGATTTTCGTAAGAGAAATTATGAGTAATAAGATTTAATAATTACAATGAAATAAAATGAGGAAAAAAATGGTGGAAAGGGTTAAAGGGGTAACCAAGTGGAGTGTAAAGAATAGAGTTTAAGATTAATAATCCTTTTAGATAAAAGAAGTGTGTTGGATAATAACAATAAAAATAAATGAAGGCAAATGTTTCCTGACCACCATTTTGTGACTTCTACCCACCATGTAAATTGTCTAAAGTAATTTTGGATATTTAAAAGGTAGAGTTTTCTCTCCTTTCATCGTGTGACTTTTTTTTTTTATCTTTCGGTTGTATATTGCTTTGTTGTCTAGAGTGGTTTTGTTATTAGAGATTTTGTACGTAAATGTGTGGTTGGTTGTGGCTGTGGTTGTCATAAATTTTGGTGGAAGTTTATCGTTTTACGATAAATTGTCACGTTTTTTTTTTTGCTTTTTGAAACAGTGCCTATTTTCTACTAATTATCTTCGGCCACCACGAACACCTCTTTCTATGAATTACACGAATCACTTTCAGTCCCTATAAATATCTTCCACTCAAATACAACTATGAATGTCATTTTTAAAATTTTAAAAAATAATATAGTTCAGATCAAAATTTGTATAATACAGGAAGTATTTGCCATACAGGTAAAGGACTCTTTAGAAAGGTGTAAATAGTAAAGCCCTTGAAATTGTTGAGCATAAAAGGTGGGCCTAATGGACTTAAGAACGTTGGGCCGCGGTTCTTTTACAAAGTAGACCAAAACCAGAAAAGTAAAATGCAAAAACCAACGAGTTTAGCGAAGTTAAAAGGCAGCAGGGAAGCTTAGCCCCTTTCATCGGTGCTGATCGGAACAGGTAACGTTGCGAAACACTTTCTCACACTCAATTGCACTTTTAGTATTCTTAAATGCTTCTTATATTTTCTCGAAAGGTTCCAGATTCGTGGATTTTATTGTTGTTTCGTTGTTATAATTACGTTTAACCTCCTAATCATTCGTCACGGTTCGCTTTCGTAATTTAGGGTTTATAACAGATTAAATTTGGGGACTTTTGTTTTTTTGATTGGAAGGGAAGAGAAGAGAGGGAAAAATGGGTTTCATAATGGAATTTGCGGAGAACTTGATATTGAAGTTGATGGAAGACCCGAAGGAAAGAGATCGGAGGTTCAGGGAACACGTTTATAGAGTGAAGGACAGGTGCGAGAAGACGAAGGAGATGTGGAGCTACCCCATGCGACCCTATGGTTTCTGGACATTCGAACGCCACAATTCTCAGCTTGCATGGGATCCTCAAATTAGCCAAGTTGCTGGTAGGAGGGACCCTTATGATGATCTCCTCCAACATTACTCCGCTCCACCTAAATGAGGTATTATTCTTGAAAACTCTAATTTCCAAGTATGCAGCTCTCAAGTCTGAATGCAAAAGTGAATTTTGTTTTAGTTTTTTTTAATGTTCGATTCGTTTGGTTTGATTAGATTTTGTTGTCTCTTTGATGGTGGTTACTGTATAGAGGTTATGTTAGTACTTCGAGGCTGATGTTTTATGAATGCATTGTGTTTTTGGTGTGCAACTACAGATTCAATGTTTTTTAAACCTTTGGGTTGGGATTCTGGAGTTGGTTAGAAGGAGAGTTGATGGGGAAACTCTGCACCTGTCTCTGCTATGGTCCAATCTGTTATATATGTATCATGAGAAACTTGGTTTTTAGTAACTGAAGTCTGAGGGGCAATGATTTATCTTGGTTCTAAATTAGTTCCTTACAGTCCGGGTCTCTTTTATTACATTTAAAAGTCAGCTTCTCATATTCCTTTAAAAACCGAATTCAGTGGGATATTTTAATAACGAGCTATGTTTGCTTCTCTGGGATTCTACACGGACTATTATTTTGGTCAATTTCAGAACCCTAAACACGCGCTTCACCTTCAGGAACAAATTGAAGAGCGGATGTCTTGATTCATGCATTTTGCTGATTATAGTACTAGATGGAGAGTTGAGAGAGAAAACGAATGGAAATGTAGAGATGTGGAGACATGCTTTCTGAACACAGGAATTTCGTATAAGTAGAAGTTAACCATAGTATGTCAAATGTTTGTTTAGCAGAAGGGACACCGGTTTGAGCTTATAGTTAAAATGGGAGGCCATGCCATACGTCACATGATTTAAGTGGCTTGAACCATGGTACATCATGATGAGAAAATAGAGAGCAAGATATAAGCTATACAATTCAAACGGTTGAGTGAAATGAAGTAGTATTGTAAGCATTATTAGTGATAGAAAAGTAACTATAAGAATTGTTTAGTCATATGGTATTGAAGAGTAAACAAGCTATTTGGTCCCTATATTTGTAGGACGTTGTCAAATTATTAGTCCCTAAATTACTGGAAAGTGAAAGAGTCTCTGAAAGTGTAAATCAGCAATCAAATCTGTCGAAAATTAAAAAATAATGTGACTGAGGTGACAATATTAACATTTATTTAGAGACTAGCGTGATGGTAACTATGCAAGTTTAGGATATTTAACAACATCTTAGTTTTAAGGACTAATCTAGTAGTCCCTATATTTTTAGGACGTTGTCACATTATTAATCCCTAAACTACAGGAAAGTAAAAGAGAGTCTCCAAAAGTGTAAATCAGCAATCAAACTTGTCCAAAATTAAAATATAATGTGACTGAGGTGACTATTAGCATTTATTTAGAGACTAGATTGATAGTAACTGTGCAAGTTTAGGATATTTAACAACATCTTAGTTTTGAGGACTAATGTGACAGTGTCTTCCGCTTTCAAGGACCAAAGTAAAAGGCCAAACAAGGAAATAAGCATAGTGCAAATATGAAAATATTATAATATATGACTGGACACACTAGATAATATATATAGTTAGAAATGATTGCATCAGAGAGGGATGTGGTAAATCTTACCTTGGGTAGTAGGGCCTTGTGTAGAGAAGACTTGTAAATACCCTCATAAGCATTGTGCAATATAGATGAAGGGTAGTGCAATATTTGAGGTAGAGGAAATTAGGGAACTTAAAATAAAAACACTATAGGTCGAACCATTAAGAAAGTTTAGATTTAAATGGTTCATCATTAGATATGGTTTAAATTTGGACATTTTTTTTTGTAGGAAAAACACTTTCGTTGTTCCTTTGAATTTATTGCTCTTTTATGAATTTTTTCTATTATACTCCTTTGAAATTGTGGTTAGGTCCGTTCTTATTTAGAATTGCAGTACCTACCACTGTCTTATCTAATCGTATTTTGTATTCTCTATTAATGCAGTGTTGCTGACCTTGGCTCTATCATTATTGGTGGAAGAGGATGAATTTGTCTTAATTTCTGCTTTTAACATACTGGTTTGTGCTTTTTTATTCTGTTATTTTAAATAAAGGTTCCATTTAACTATGGTGCTGGCAGGATTTTTTTTCCCATGAGATTCTTGCACTATTTTGCAGTACCTGGCAATATTTCTATTTTATCAATTTTTATCTCACTGTTTAGTAGTGAGATTTGCATAGTGCATTAAATTTTGACATAATCTTTTTAACTAAAAGGATATTTGTTGAGCATCTCCTTCAACTCCTGAACCTTCATGTTTCCCCATGTTGACCTTGAGAAATTCATGTAGCGTTGGACACAACAAGTAGAAGTAGCCTTTGTTCGAATGGTGCTCAGTACAATTCATGTGGTGCTCAGAGTAGTAAATCTTTTTAGTATTCAAACTTTGACCTTTTATTTATTCTACCATGGATTTCAATCTTATTTTTCTTGACTTTAATACCTCCTGTTTAATTGTTAGACAAAAAAGAAAAATTAGTGGTATAATTAAATGATAGTAATCAATATCAAATACTAACAAAAAGGATCAAAACGAGTACCAAGTGAATTAAAAGTTCGAAGAAGAGTTGATTCTATTAATACAAAATGACCAAATTTAATAAAAAAAATTAACATATCCACTCCTCCAAACTTAAAACCTTGTTTGTCTTTAGGGTAACTTAGCACAGAAAGACATCGACAATGGTATGCAACTATGAGACAAGTTCACGCAATCACTTCAAATGTTATTAATGTATGCCGTTTCTCTATTTCAATTTGAGGGGAAAGTGTTTCCTTGTCAAGCCTTAGTTATGGTATTCATAATACAATTATAACAAAAAATAAAAAAATAAAAATGCATACGAACATTTCATTAGAGACTAATAATCATACAAAATGTTTTCAATGATCAAGTAAATTCTATTATTAGTTTCACACAATTTAAGCAAATAATTTTCACAAGCATGCAAACATTACAAGGATTTCTATTGATTATATTGTGACTAGGCTAAGAAGGATACTAATTTTTCTAGGTAGCAAAGACACCTTAACTAAAAAAGAGAAATTAGATCAATTCATGAACTTAAATCTCTGCTCCATGTATTATCAAAGAGATAAATCGATATCTCAACAATGAATGAGTGAGGAAAATAAAGAACATTCATCTATTAATCTATTAATTTAGTTGTGATTTATAATATATATATATATATATATATATATATATATATATATATATATATATATATATATATATTAAGGTAATTTTTACTTTTTAAAGTAATGGAAAACAAATTAAATAAGTCCCTTCAAATGATGAGAAACATAATTCTAAAAAGATTTTAATGAAAATGAAATGAGTCATAATAGAAACAATATCAATAACATTTGAAATAACTTCATGAATAACATTAGGAATATGAATAATATCATTTAAGAAAATCATAATGTTTTAAATTAATTTTCTTTTATTTTGTTTCAAATAGTAGTTTTTGAAACTATATTTTAATAATATTCCGATATATATGTATTGTAGAATAATTATTAAAGTATCATTTATATTAGAAAAGATAAAAAATAGTTAAAAGTTTATTACAAATATTTTTAATAAACTTATATTAATTGAACTAAAATATTAAAAAGACTATTTTTATATAACTGAGAAGTTAGTATCACATTAATGAAAACTTCAAAACCGAGGACCTCACCGCAAATAGTGTAAACTTTATTTTGAAATGTTATATAACAGTATTTCGCATCAAATTTTTTTTTTTCCAGTTCACTTTTCCCAGAGCATTAAAGTATCTTCATTGCAGAGTTGATTTCTCTGTCTATAACCAATACATTGAAGTGGGAGCTTTAGTCACAATACATTTATGACTCCTGCTCTGGCAATATGTATCGAAACTAACAAAAACACTAAATTGAACAGTATTAAATAATTTTTAACTAATAATAACAATAATAATAGTTATTAATAATAAACATTCTACTATATCTAAATGATTAAGATAACTATTACATCACATTATTGGATGTTTTTATTTATTTTAATAACGTGGTCATCTACCTAATTAATGTACTGAAATTGTACTTCCCATTATTTTTTAATCATCAAATTTTTGAAAACCATATTGTTTATTCTTATTTGTCATTTTTAAATTTTAAGATAGTATAATTTTTTTAAATTATATCCTTAAATGAGAAAAATTCGTAATGATAATAGAATGAAAAAAATGTAATAACTTGTAAATGTGCATTAAAGTAATAAAACCAAAAGATGTACAATATATAACTCACCAAAATTTGCATTAAGAATAGAAAAATTAAATGATTTGATTTGTCTTAGTAAAAAACAAAAATTAAAAGAACTATCTTAGAAAAACTAAGAACAACTCCTTGGAGATAGATGTTTACAAAATACACATAGTTGGTAGTAACTTTATCATGCGAAGATATTGATATGATAATCCAAATTGCTTAAAAACTTTTGAGTTGTTTATATATATATATATATATATATATATATATATATTATTTATAAATAAAAAATATTATTTATTAATTTATTTATCAGTCCTACAAAAGATAATATTTTCTATAAATATACATTAATATTCTTTTCAACGATGATTCACACTTAACTAGAACATTTTCTATTAACAAAATTGATGAAGACAATGCCAAGTTTAAAATATTTATTTTTTTGAATTGTGAATCATATGAATTTTTTTTAGTCTTAATAAACAAGTTTTTTTTCTTTAGTTTACTTTGATATTTGGGTCATTCTTGTATTGCTATCTCTTTTAATTTTAAATGTTTTGTTATTTTTATTGATCATTATTTGAAATGTACTTATATTTGTTTAATGTTTTTTTATATTTTAAACATTTTTCAATTAAATCAAATATAATTTGGTATATCCATATATACTATTAATAGTAACGATATTTGGGAATATTTATCTAATCAATTTCAACAATTTATGATATCTAATGGTATCCTTTATCAAACTTTATGTCCTAATATTTCTAAAAGATATAATAGCTAAATACAAAAGCAAACATCTTATTAAAATTAATCATATATTTCTTCTACACAATTAAGTTCCTCACCATTTTTTTTAGATGTTGTTCTTATAATATGTTATCTAATTAATTGGATGTCATCATATCTCGTTAATGATTGAATATCATATTTTATCTTTTTTTCCTTATTCTTCTCTATATAGTCTTCCTCCACATGCTTTTGGTTTCACTTGTTTTTGACATAACCTCACACCTAGTGGAGATCACAAATTTTCCTAGTTATTCAAAGATCTCTTTGTGGGATATCATCACTCTTAATAGGGGCATTGATATTTTTCTCCTAATCTTCGTACATATTTTGTGTTACTAATGTCTTTTTCTTTGAATATATTTTATATTATACAACTGTTGATTCTAATGACAACACACATAATCACTTTCCCACCACTATCAATCCTTCTTCATTAGGATTAGATGACTTTGCCATAACTTGGGATGCTTCTCCTACATTAGTTTAGAAATGTCAGCTCGGAATTTAGGTTTGGTACCTCAATTCTAAAATTAATTTTCCTTTTATTCCATCATGGAAATAGTATCATATAACATATCAAATTAAACCTTCAGATCTTAGCTTTCTAGTGCCACTAGAATCACCAAAATTGTCGACCTATAACTCCAAGTATTAACAAAGAAGACAAGTAGGTCAACAGGTTTAAATTCCAAAACTAAATAATATGTACAATTAAAACTCAAATAAGCCGAATTAAGCGAATTGTAATTAAAATGGTGGATTTAATCATGAATGTAGTCCAATAAAACTAAGGTTAAAAGAGCTAAGTGTGAATAAAATATGCTCATCACTACTCGAGTGAGCGATCTTTATATATGTTTTGTGAATCATTACATTTGATTCTTGTTTGTGTTCATCAAGAACTGATTAATAGATATTGTTGTTTCTCTTTACTTTGTGTTTTTCCTTTACATTATATGTTCTTTATTCACTAGATTATCATCTAATTAAAATCAGTTTCCTATGTTCGCCAACATGATCAAGATTGAGAAATTTATATGAAATAACAACTTCATGATGCATCAAGATGTGTGCCTTGTAGAAAGAATTAATAGTTTGGATGCTCCTATTTGGAAAAACTGCTCACTTGGAGGAGTCAATCATGAGAGTTCAAATGAAAAATACTTATTCCCTAACCCCTCTCAAATGATGTTCTTTACAAGTTTGCAAGTGAAGGAACAACTTTTGGATTATGGTTAAAGATGGAAAACTTGTTTTTAACAAAGTCTGTTTGTAATAAGTTGTTTATTAAGAAACACTTATTTGGGTTGTGCATGAAGAAGGGATCATCTTTAAAGTAGCATCTTCATGAGACAAATGTAATTTTGATAAAGTTGAGAGACAAGGAAGTGAGGATGGAAGATGAAGATCTAGCGGTGATTCTTCTAGTCAATCTTTCCCATTTATTTGAGAATTTATTAAATTCCTAGTGTTTTTAAAAAAAAATTACAATACACTAGAGGTGGTGAAATCTTGTCTCCATGAATAGAAGATTCAATATAAGGCCAATACTAGAATAAATTAGGTTAAGTCATTGGATTTATAATGTCTAATGTTGTCAAATGAGTTGAGAAGTAAGAAAATATGTAAGGTTAATATCAAACCCAAGAGATATTTATAATTATTGTAAAGAACTAGGTCACTGGAAGAAAGATTATTTGAAAATGAGGGAAACATTTTTTAGCTGCTATTACTTAGGATGGTCAAAGTTGATAAAGATCATTTAATGTATTTTGATAAGCAGGATTATTTTGAAGTGTGGATTCTAAACTCTTGTTATACTTTCCATATATGTCTAAACCAGATTTAGTTTGAAACAAACGAGGAGAGGGTTACCAATAATATTTTGAAGGGTTGGGACAATCCTTAGGCATCAGGTCTATCAAGATTCACATTCAATGTTGTAACCATTTTATACTTCTTTTCCTTAAATTGAGGAAATTCCCATGTGCTTCCATGTAAATCCCATGTGTTTCTCCTTAGATCCAGGAACAATTTCCTTAATTCAAGAAACTACTTCCTTAAATAAAGGAACCATCCATGTAGTAATCTGGATTAAGAATTAACTAGTATTAAACATATAACTAGATAATTGTAATCATTAACTTAATTAGTCTTATGTTCACACTTAGGATGTCCTTCTTCTAAAATAAATGTTGAAAAATTGTTCAAAATTGGAGGGCTAAATTGTGTTTTAAAACCTTTTCAAAATTTTTGCAAAGTGTTGTTCAATAATACATATTCAAAAGTGGTTTTACTTGATAGATGATTTATCAAAAATCTTTTGTAAAGATTTGGTTCGTAAAGGCCTTCTTCTCTTAGTTAGTCCAATATGATAGTATGCAATGAATAAAAATAATGGAAATGATGATTTACACTATGAGTTTTAGTGCAAACTACGTTTAGTCCTCAACCAATTGATTAAGTTTTACTATGTAGACTATTGCTGCAAGTAACAAATCAAGTATTATTTAGAGCATAGGCACTCCTGGCTAATAACTCATGTATTATTTGGACATGCAACCACTCTAAGCTAATAACTCATGTATTTCTTAGATATGTAACCTCTCTTAACTGATAATCTGAGTATCCTTTTTACTAAATGAACACAACAATGTTATTCTACAAAGCTCTTAATAGCGCATAAAGATTCTAGCAATATTTTTGCAATTAGGAATCATTCACTTCTATGTACTCTTCTTCAAAGGATAGCTTCATATAGGCTTAGAAGCAAAAGTCATTACAAATCCTTTTTTGGAAGTTGAGAGCTTTTGAACTCAGATAGTTATATCTTCTAGTGTATGATGAGTATGGACATAGGGATGTATTAAATGAATTCCGTGTAATATTAAATGTCAATCTCCTCTTTAGGAAACATCTCGATAACTGACTATACTTATCAGCACTAGGTTAGAAAGGTGTACACAACAAATTTTTAGACTACTTCGCTTTTATCAAAGAGCTACATCCAGTTGCTCAGCCACACTAGCATAAACATATCAATTTTTACAAGCACAACCAAAAGCATTAAAAGTAAACAACTTAAGAAATCAAATTTTAAACTCTAAGATTTGTTTACACTCCTAGTAACACCCTATTACTATATTGTATCTGGAAACCTTATCCAATGACATTCTAAGTACATAAAATGAATTGAGAAAAAAAAAATCACTTGGAACAAGATTAGCAAAACAAAAAAGAATAAACCAAGTGAATCTCTAAGATTCTTTTCAATCACGATATTGATCATAAAATTTATTCAAAGAAAGCTCAAGAATAGTTTTTAGTTCAGTTTGGACTCTCTATTAGTATGAGAAAAGACTGTAGAAACTTTGGTTTTGATCTTATGTCCAATGGTTTCGAAATGAGAGTTATATAAATTTTAATCCATATGTTTTAATGGATTATTCCATTAAATTCACTTACTAGCGAAATTAATCAATTAACTCGTTATTTAACAGATTTAAATAGAGTAGTCCAAACCTTTCACTAAACTTAAGTGATTTTGATTTATTAAAAAGTCATTTTAACATATTAAAATAGAAAAATAAAAAATGATCATGATTTTAAGTGATTCTAATGGATTAAAATGGTTCTTGTAGTTATTCTAGACTAGCTAAGAACAACATATCATAAACATATTTTAATCAATTAAAAAGGAGTCTATCACTAAGACAAGTTTGGAAAAGCTTTCTAACTACAATTTTAGGAACAAATAATGAAAGAAAAAACTTACAACAGTTCCTAATCAACACAACACAACCTAAATCACTTATAAATCTTCATGATCATTACTAATTATCAAATTCTTCATGAGGAAGGTTGGATTCATCAAATACATGAACCATAACTCCAACAATAAGCTTGTGCCAGGATGGTTTTCCAAGAGATCTTGATATAGACTTGTGCTTTCGCAGATCATCTAAGTAGATAGAAGATTGAAGACATTCTCTATAACATAGAAATAAGCTTCAAGAATAATTTTGTAAGGTACAACGTAAGGTTAAAGATCATGTACACTTATTGTTTGGAAAAGACTTTACTTTCCAGAGGAAGGAAAGATTACAAGATGTTGTATCGTTTGTTAGACAAAACACTCACGTCTTACATGATATGCTTTTTTTTCATAGTTCATTATCTTCTAGACAAAACAACTTTATTTTACACTTTGTTGTGACAAACACTTAATCAAAACTTTGGGATTGTTGGACTTTGGTCTAACAATATGCATTACAAGAAAAAAAACTATCTAGACACCAATTTTAACTACCAAATAAAATGTTACTGATTGTGATTAAAATAACTACTAAATTAGGTTTTGGTTGCTAAATAAGTACAAAATAAAAGTAATGATTGAATTTAGTGACCAATTAAGTCAAAATAATTGATATCTAACATTAGCTACCAATGTTTTAGTCACTTACACCATTATATTCTAAATTAGTCTCTTAGGGTTTAGGATTTAGGATAGTACTTAAATTTTATTGGTTTTTTAATATTTTTAACTATTAATTTTAATTCATATATATATATATATATAACAATGATAAAATAGAAAATTTATAACATTTTATTAATATTTATTATAATTTTTAATTTTCCAAAATAATATTAAAAAAAAATAATGTAAATGATTAATTTTGGCATCCAATCAAGAAATGCTATAGAAATAAAAATGGGGTGGAGAGTGTTAGGTGAGAATCTAGAGTTCCAATAGTGAGTCAAGGAACACTCTCAATTCGCCCAAAACGACAACCGAGATAATTATAAGAAGGACCGAACCAAACAACTTCAACTTGGTGAACATTTAACGCAACCATTCACATAATCACATAATGTTCTACTTGAGATTGATTAACATACACACTCCACACAGTCTCAACCGTTTCTTACACTTCCATTCACTCCCACATTGCCCTCAAACTCCAACAAACACTAGTCAGAAGAACCAGATTTTATAAAGAAAATAGCTAGCTACTACAGTAGTTCTAAGTATTACTCAATCAGAATCATTTCCCTCAGAACCTGCTTCAATCTTCCTTTAGATTGACTTCTCCCTGCTTAAACGCCTTGGCTATGTCATCAATTGGAATCAGGGGCAAATACCCTAACACACCACCACCCCTTTCACTCATCCCCTTTACCACATTATTGTATTTTTCTGACCAATGTACAGCAGTTTCTGCCACTTCATGGAATGGTGGATAGTGGTTGAGACCACTCCACAATTTCACCGAACCAAGCACCACAATTTTCTTCGACTCCTTTGCAACATATTGTGCTGCTGCTTGTGCCCCTCCACATTGAGCCTCACTCACTACTTTTCCAGCCTTGTTTGTCATTTGCTGCACCAAACAATTCACTTGTTTTGCCACTTCCTTAACTAAATAAGGTGCATGTTCGTCCAATTTGTGGGTTGCTTCATCCACCTGCCACATTCATGTAATAATTAGTTCACCCAAAAATTGATTGCTCAGTTAATAGCAATTTCCCAATTCATTCAACTAAACAGTGAAATTTCAACTACCAAGCACATGCAAAATTCACATTTTACGTACCCATGAACCATAATCAAATTGCATGGTAAGAATGAAAAACAAAAAATTCTACAGTATGCATGCACACATATATATAAGGGTGTTATAGTATTCATAAAAGTTATTGCCAGACAATTTTCATCAATTGAAATAGATCACAACATATTTACAAAAGCTCCTCCTGATTAGGTTACATCAACAACAATAAATCACATAAACAAAAGCAAAATAATAAAAAAAAAAAAAGGAGAGAAACCTTATTGTCTACAAGAAGGAGAAGACGGTTTGGGACACCCTTGAATTTATGGTAGACAGGACCCAGAACAGTAGTTACAGTATCTTCGCCGGTTCCAACAGCAGATCTCAAAGGTCCTGAGTTTTGCTTTGCGAAGTCGTAGAGATTCGAAAGACACACAAAGAGTTTAATGGCCGCAATCTTAACAAATCCAAGATGTTTCAGTTCTTCCACACCCTTCTGTTCCACATTCCTCTGCACAAACAACATTCACACATTGTGTGATCTCCACAAAAAGATTGAAAAACCGAAATTGAGAAACAAAAGATGGGAGAATATTGCAAACCTCTGTGTTGGTGGCCATTGTTTTCTCCGTCTTGGAACTTGCAGGTTAGTTGAGCCTTGATTTATAGAAGCAAATGGGAATCACATCGAGTTATATTAACCTAATCAAATCTAATAATTATTTTTGTATTAACATCCAAATATTAAAAAAATAACTACTACCTCGAAATATTAAAAGAGTACATAGATGCTATTTTAAATAGATACTACCTCAAATAGGAAGAGTACATAGATACTACTAAATCATAGATAGTATACACTAGTATATCCAGTAGAACATACTCAGCAAATATTAAACCGAAGATTTAAAATAAATTGCTAATTTTTTTACAATGTTATTGAATGAATTTAGCTCTGCAATATTTAATTTTAAAGTAATGTTTAATATTATTTCCAATAGATGTAATATGGAAATCAAGCTCTTTATATCTGAACTTTTACCAAACTAAGTGCCAAGAAAGATCCACCATTTAATATTGACTTCCTGACAGTCAAGTCCCAATGAGAAAAAAAATAATAACATGAGACTGAAGAGAATTGAATGATACTTCCTTTAATCGATGTTTGTATTTATAGGTCTTTGGAATTCATAAAAGAGGTTAAGTAAACAAAAAATAATTGTTTCTTATATATAATCCCTGTGCTTTATTCAATTGATCATTCTCAATTTGATTTAAATGTTCGTGATAATCAGTGTACTTTTGTTCTGAGAAAATTGAGTGTGAAGTAGCAGACATACTCTGGAAAGGGGTGTTTGGCCGTCTCCTCACTATTAGATCTCCAAAGAATCTTTCATATTTTATAACGTTAATAAACTTATATCTTTAAGATATTTATTTTGGCATATACGACTTAAGAGATTTGTTAGATTAATTTTTCAAAAATAATAAATTTATAATTTAATTGTAAATTTTACCATCCAAACTTCAATTTTATTTGCAATTTTTTTTTAATTTTATATTGTATTATTTAATAATAACATTTTAATAAATTTAATATTAATTAACTGTTTTAAAATAAAATATGTATTTCATCTTGAAATAGAAACCATGTCATTACGTTATTAATAATTTCAAGAACGGTTAAGGAAAAAGAAGTCTTCAATTTAAATGATAAAATTGAGAAAGTTAAAAATTTAATGAAAAATTACAAAATTATAAAAGTTTAGTTAAAAGCATATTTGGTTGAGTACATAGACATAAAGGTTATGGAATCCTCGTTTTCACATCTTTTTGTCTAAGTAAATAATTATTACTTTTCCATTTTAGTCTTCCCATTACTACAGACTGATGTGAATATTGATGTATAGTCTCATCAATAATAAATTACGAACATTAACAATTATATAGAAGATAGATTTTCTACATTGATGTTTCATGTTGGTTCACTATAATTTTATTGAATAACTTGACGAGGTGTTGAAGTCCGAACTTTATCTTTCATTATGTAGACACTATGTTAATGGTGAAGATTAAAGAAAGATGTAATTTTGAATTTATAACATTAAAAAGAATTATTTTAGCATTTAAGAATACGAGGTGAGCTAGATTAATTTTTTTAAAAATATTAAATTTATGATTTTTAATTGTAATTTTTACCATCCAAACTTGATTTTTATTTGTAAATTTTATTACTAAATTTTTTATTGTATTATTTGATAGTAAAATTTTTAAAATTTTAAAATAACTAATTTAAAATAAAAAATATATTTCATCCTCAAATAGAAACTGCCTTATATTTATCATGACTTTACATTATTAATAATTTCGTGATAAATTAACGAAAAAGGTAAATGTGTAATTTTAAATTTAAATAATAAAATCGATAAAATTAAAAGTTTAATAAAAAAACTGTGGAATTGTAAAAGTTTAGTTAAACAAAAATTGATTGAGTACATAAAGATAAAGATAAAAATGAAGTGTTATTGAGTCCTAATTTTAATGTTTTTTGTCTAACTAAATTATTGATTTTTTTTTAGTCTTCTCAATGTTAAAGACTGATGTGAATATCAGTGTATTATCTCATCAATAATAACTTATGAACTATAGTTATATAGAACATTTTGTATATTTACGTTATGCTTTGTGTTAGTTCACTATTTCCATTAAATAACTTGATGAGGTCTAGTTAAGATTAAAGAAAAATCCTTACGACAAATTATTAACTAATGGAATGCAAGATTGAAAAAAGACAACCAGTATTCATAATAAAAAAATGACCGCCCAACAGTCTCCTCGGTATTTCGATTCCCTAAAAAGTACTCTTTCAGTTGCTAATTTAGATTTTATAACGTTAAAAAATTATATTTTTAAAATATTTATTTTAGCACATAGGAATTATGAGATCTGCTACATTAATTTTTAAAGATTAATAAATTTACGATTTAGTTTTAACTTTTACAATCCAAAGTTGATTTTTATTTTTAAATTTTATTATTAAATAAAAAATTTAAAAAATTTAATAATAATTAACTAATCTAAAATAAAATATATATTTCATCTTGAAATTAAAACCATCTAATATTTATCATGTCATTACATTATTAATAATTTCATGAACTATTAACGAAAAAAAGAAATATCTGTAATTTTAAATTTAAATAATAAAATTGATAAACCTAAAAAGTTAATGAAAAAAAGTTACAGAATTATAAAAGTTTGGTTCTAAACATAGGGTTATCGACTCCTTGTTTTTTCATTTTTTTTTGTCTAAGTAAATTATTGATTACGTTTTTGTAGACTTTTCATTGTTAGAGACTGATATGAATATATATGAATTGTCTCATCAATAATAAAATATCAACTATAATAATTGTAAAGAAGTTTTTTTACAGTGATGTTATGCTTTATGTTAGTTCACATTTTTGTTAAATAACTTCATGAAGTCTTGAAATTTGAACTTCATTTTCTTTTATATAGGCACTATGCTAATAATGAAGATTAAGGAAAGATCTGGTAGTAGAAGATTCTTATTTTGCCTTTCCCATATGATATTCATTTGGTTCCTTGTGAAGTGTGGAAGAGGAACTATTTCAGCTGTTTCTTATTGGGTTTGGTGAGAAAGACTTATTTCCTCGGTGTTTGAAGATCGACAAATTCCATCTTGGTGAATTTGGATGCTACTATTGGATTGAGACTTTATCGAGTTATTAATTGATGACTTCATACATGTCAGATTCTTTAATTCGTGAATCATGATGGCTCTAACAATCTCTATAAATGATGGGAGTAAGCTTACAACAAACAACAATCTATATTACTCAATAACATCAATTGATATTATATTATGTAATCATCTGCCTCTTATATAAATATTTTTATTTAATCAGAAATTAGAAATAATTATTTTGTGTATTAAGATATCTTTAATAGAACATTAATCATAATATAACTTTTTAGATGCATATTATCCACATTTCACATATTTATAATTATTTATAATATACAATAAAAATATATAAATTATATACAATAATAAGAATTATATATAAAAATAAAAAAAATATTTATTATTAACATCTTTCAAAAATATTAAAATTAAAGTTGTCCACTAGTTAATATTTTTGAAAAGATCTTTTCAAAATTTTTCGAACAATTTTTATTAAATTTTAAGTTTCCTTTTTCTATTCATATATGAAAGAAAAATAAAAAAAGAAATAATTAAGTTTTTAAAGTTTTGTAATCAGTCTTAAAAAATTAACTTATAAAAAATGAGACTTAAGATTTGAGAAACTCAATATTAATAATATGAATTTATATCTTACTTTTAATTTTGATGATTCTCTATAAATATAAAAAAAAAATTAGGTACTTAAATATTTTTTAAATTAATTATTTTTTTTAAGAATATCTTCCATTTGTTAATCCACAAGATATATATATATATATATATATATATATATATATATATATAACAAAATATTTATTCCTCTAATTATAAAAGTATTATGTCATATTGTTAAGTTTTGTGCGACTATTTAGTCATAGAAATGTAATTTTATGAATCAATTTGACAGTATTAGGAACTAATTTGGAATTAAACTATAATATTTAAAGATCAATTTGTATGTTCTACAGATTGAAAAACTAAATCAAATTTCTAATTATTTCGATGATTAAAATGACAACTTCTCACACATTGAAGGACCATATTGATTATTTATCTAATGGAGTATATATAAAATGAGGCTCACCTGTGTAAGCTTCTATTTCATGTCGTTCAGTAAGCAATGGTGGGCAATTGTTAATGGATAAGCTGTGATCACACAGCTCCATCTGAATATACAATTGTCTATTTTCAGACCACGTAGAATAATATCCCAGTGTTCTCATGGAAACCTAAAGACGCAAGGAGGTAAATATGACTAAAGAAACGATATCAAAAGAAAAAAACCAGTTGAAATGCCACTTTGTTCTCATGGAAACCTAAAGAAAAGAAGCAAGGAGGTAAATATGACTAAAGAAACGATATGAAAGCGATTATAGGAAAAAACAAGAGTTGAAAACGTAAAATAGAAACCTATGGCAGCCAAAGATTGAACTTCCATATAAGCTTTAGTCCTACAATGATAAAATATTCGTGTAAGTAGCTAAAACAAACACAATGGGAAATAACATCCATGTGTGTGATAATGATGCTACCTTTCAATACTTTAAAGCATCCAAAGTTTCCTCTTCCAATTCGCTAGTAACAAAAGGAAAAGTTACACATGCTATGAAAACAAAAATTATGCGTTGCAGCCAGTGAATACCAATCCAAAACAACTCATGTCAGGAAGTTACCATTTCTTTTCCAAACATAATACCTCAATCTCATGAAAGTCGGTCTGGTAAGTGAATGGAAGAGGCCAGCATTGTGTGCATATTCATAATTAAAATAGCTAAGCAAAATAAAATCTAACACGTAAGTGTACCAGCACTATTTGGAAGAGTGCAATCGCAGAATGTGCACAACTTCGAGCCCTCGGCTTATCATCGACTTCCTCTCCAACAAAGAAAGACCCTTCCAAGTTCCGCAATTGCTTGATGATAATTGGAAGACGTAGAACTGAGAGTATATCTTGAGATACCATCATCTATTGCAAAAAGGAAACAGTGTTAAGATATATATCCGGCACAACGAGCAAATTAATTATTGTCATTTCCTAAGAAAATCACTTAAAAATATACTCATGCATTACTTAACTTCACACAATACTTTCTTCGTTTCAAAATAACAATCTTTACAATTTTTTTTATTAAAAATAACAGCGTTTTGAGTTTTTTTTAATTATTTTATCCAATAGTAACCTGAATAATAGTTAAAAATTAAATCTCTTTTGCGAGATTAATACTGAAAAGGAGTATTTTTTTCAAAGGCATTGTAATTATCATTATTCTAAAATGGAGAAATAGCAAACAACCCTTATTCTTACCCATTCGGCATCTCTTGGTTTTTGTAGTACTAGGCTTCTCTGGTGACTTGGGTCAAGAGGCATCTTTCTCTTTCTGAAAAAAAAAAAAAAAACTATGAATATGAATATAGATAAAAAATATAATAAAATATATAAAATGAAATGTATGTTACCATGTGATGTTAGAATGGAAGCCTTTGAAAGGAAACTGGTTTTTTGGAGTTAAGTAATCTAGTGTGCTGGGAAAAAGCAACAACAGTGAGTGTCAGAAGGTTGGAGATAGGTATGAAAGGAGTAAAAGCATTGCTACCAAGCAATTTCTGACTGAGATTGAAGATATGTTGGCAATACTGAATGTGATTGATGATTTATTTATTGTCAATAATGAGATCAGTAAAATTACTTAAAGTAATATTAGTATATAACGTATATGTATGAACCAGTAGTTACTAAAGAGATACTATTAGTATTTATGTAATAGTTAAGGGTTATTGAAGATACACGAACATCAAATAATAAAGACACGTGAAGACTATAAGCTAATTTGAATAAAAAATATTTTTAAAGTTTAAAGTCTATCACTCAAAAGGATATCTTCAATGTGTGTCATCAAAAAGATCACGTAACTACAAAGCATCATTTAAATATTTCTAGTTTCAAACAAAAGCCGCAAGTTCTGCCAACATTCCTAACACGAGATATTTTCAACTTTGTCAACTTTGTCCTAGTTATATGTTCTTTACAATATGTATTTTTTTTATTATTTGGTGTAAAAGGTTATGCTATTGAGAGAAGTAAATACTATCAGCTATTACAGAGTTTGTGTGAATAAGAGAAGATAAATGAATGTTGCATGCAATGCATTCAATGTTTAAGGTTTAAAACTTATAAGAAGATAATTGAAGAATAAGACAATCAAGAGAGTTCAAAGTTACTCAATGGCCAGAAAAAGAGAATGAAAAGACTATTTTTTCCAAGCCTCAAAGATATACTTCAAATAGAAGATTTAGAAGATTAAGAAGAATAGCCATATTTTTGCCAGTGTTGGAACTGTTAAATATTTCTATGACCTAAAGCTCTTTAAGAACACTATTTATGTTCATCTTAGCAAACTATTAGAGAGAACCTAATCCATTGTATCAAAAGACACTACCTTCTCAATTGAGCAAAAATGTAATCTTTTAATCACTGAGACGTTTGTCTTAAGTCATGCATGACTTGCTTAAAGAATACTTAGTTAAGTTAGAAGTGACTTGTGGTAAATAATACTTGAACATGGTCAACCATGAATGGTTGTGAGTTGAAATAACACCTGGTTAAGCTTGAGTTATGTCAAAAGTGGTTTGGAGAAATAACACTTAAGTGTTGCAAAAATAATTTTCCAGTAAAACTTCACTAGTTAGTTAAGAACACGAGGTAGTCTACTGTACCATACGAGATGATATAAAATATTGTGTAAAACTCTCTCTATTCTCCTTTCGTTTTTACATGTTATCTGTCTATAACTAACCTAAGAAGGAAGAGCCATAAAACTAAGTTTGTGAAAATATTTCATCAGATCATCTAATTTGAAACTTATTGTCTGATAACACAATATCAAATGATATTTGTGAAAAATAGTGAAAAGTTTTAAAAACAGAATTCAACAATTCCTTCTTGTGTTCTTCATGTTTTCAGCTTATTTTACATGTGCTAATTAAAGAAGGGGAATATTTTTAAAAGGGACATTTTTAAAATTATTTGACATATTGTCTTTCACATGAACAATTGTCTAGTTATTAAACATCAAGCGATACTTTATGAAAAGATTTAAAAGAATTTTAAAAACACAATTGAACCCTCACTTATATTTTTTTCCTTGTTTTCTATATAGCTTCAAGTAGAAGTCCCACATGACTTGAAATAATCCTTTCTAAAGACCCAAAATGTCGATCCATGAGATTCTTTAAAAGTGTTGTCCAAGTGAAATTAGTCACTCATCATTTAGGTTAAAGTGCAAGAGAAGTTATCATATTCTATAAATATTTTCCCTTTATTCTTGTAAAAATCATTTTTAAGTTGAATGAAAGTTGATATTGCTTTAACAAATCTCTTGTTCTCTTAGACATCACAAGAGGAGAAAATTCTCCCTTAAGTTTCTTCCACAAGGAACCTTTCTTGGGGAGATAAAGAACTTCTTATAAGTTTGGTTAGTACAAAAAAGAAATTCTTCAAACTTCCTTAGGAGTCCGCTGCAAGAGGACAACAAGGAAAATCATCAATAACGTTCACAAAATTTCAACTCTTCAATATTGTTACTACTAAAGAAGTCATGTTTCTTCACCTTAACTAAACCTTTCTTGTTTGCATGAACTAGCCTTCTATGTCATATCCCAATCTTAGACAAAATGGTCAGATACTACAACGCCTTCTTAAGGATACAAGCCATTCTTCCTTACACCCTTCATTATTACCATGGATCCCCTCATCACCTTCAACATTTCTCACTCACCTTTAAACACATATCTCCTTTATTTCAAGCTCATCAAAAGATATTGAGTTATGCTTCAAGAATGGTACAAAGCTAACCTCTTCAAGCAATCTCTCAATTCCAACATGTAGATGAAACTTAATGATTATAACTCCAATTATCTTATAGGACATGTCATCGCCAAGGAAAACTACTGGGAACTTACAAGATTTCATACACTATTAGGAACAATTTGAAAATGTATAAAATGGGTAAAAGAACATACTACAATTACCAAAACATCAATGGAAAGAACAACAAACAAGAAAACTAAACTAATAAGATCATGAATCGCCGACCATCAACTCCTTATATGAAATTGAAAACTGTAAATCATCCACTACACCTAACTCTAAAGTAACTACTTTCTCTGACCATCGAAAACATTTAATCAAAAATTTATGAACAATAAAATTGAACGAACACAAAATAAAATCACAAAACCTAGAAAAACATTCATCATACATGAAAATATCTAATGCAATCAGTGAAATGAAAGGACTTTGAGAAGGAAGAATAAGAACTTGAACCCTAAACATATTTCTCTCTCTGGAACATTCTCATAAAAAGCAAAACTAAAGTAAAATGAAATCTGAACTAAAATCTAAAAGTGTGCGTCGATATTGCCAAAGTCAGTTTTATATCAAATGCTAACTAAAGTTTCGAAAATTCTATGTAACTACATGTGACATAGTCATATTTCAACTAAAATTCCAATTTTTTCTTTCTGACTTCTAAGATTTTTGTTGATGAAAATGCCCTTAGATCTTTCAAATAACGTCCTATCTGTCAAGTTAGGTCACACCTTGTTTCTTTTTTGCATCAAACCTTATTTTCTTTTTTTCCTTCTCATATTTTCATTCCAACAACTACAACAATTGAACCTAAAAATATGAAAATTCAATAAAACCATGAATTAGAAATCTATAAAAGAAATCTATCTAAAACAAAATATTAACCTAGTTTTCACTATAATGTTTAAATCCTTTGAAAAATAAAAATCTCTCTGAAAAACTAGAAATTAAAACAAAAAAACACTTATAACATGCAATTAGACCAAGAAAGTGTGAATAAAACAAGTATTATCAATAGACAAGAAGATATGTGTTTCAAGAGCTTACATAGTACTGCTATTAACATATAAATATTTTTACTACATTTGTAGAGAATTTTTTTTCATCTAACCACACTACAAAAAAAAAAAAAAAAAATAACAAAAAAAAAAAAAAAAAATTACCAACAAGACAAATCCATCGGAAACACCCAAAATTTGTCAATAAATTGATTGTATATAAATTTATCGACGGATTTAGGGTAAATTCGTCAATAAATTAATCGATAAATTTAACGACGAATGATATCCGTCGATAAAATTGTCGATAATGATATTTTACCGACGGATAAAATTTCATCGGTAATTTAACTTTTTCTTGTAGTGCACCAAGAAGATCTCACAAGAATGGTCAACGTCAAAAGATTTCTTGAGATTGTGTCAAAGTTGTTTTACACCATCAACTTTGTAAAAAGGACAATCTATCATCACTACATAGTCCATCCGCCTCATACAGTCGTAAGTTGTTGATGACACATGTTTTGTACATACATTTATAGTTTATTATAACGTGAAAACACTTTTCATATGCTTTATTTTCTTTTTCTAACTCATTTTCTTTATGTAGTAATAAATTGGGTTCAATGTACATATTTGCTTAAACTTTGCATTTTGAGCTCATCTGACATTTTCTCACTATTTTGGTAATAATTTTTTTTGTAGATTTTTTTTTTATTCTAGTGGCATTGGATTCTATATTTCTAGGACTTCAAAATGGACGTATGGTTTCCTGGATTTGGAATTTTATGTTATTTTCTATGTTTCTTTGAAGTTGAGGCTAATTTGCTCAATTTTATAAAAGAACCCATGCAAATATAACTTTGCTTGCTTTAGCTTATATTTTTGTAATTGGGCTTATGGACCTAATTAGAGATCACAATTAGACTCATGTTTACTTCATATTTCAATATATATATATATATATATATATATATATATATATATATATATATATATATATATATATATATATATATAGCTTGAATGTGTTCTAAACTTGGATACATGAATCATTTGCTTAATTTTAAATTTTACAAATTGTCTTTTCATCTTCTTTTCTCTCTTTTATCTCTTCTCTCTCAATTTTCATTTAGACTTCCTCTTTTTTTTCTCATCTATGTTTTTGTTCTTCATCAATGAATAACTAATCCTTGAAGATCAATTCAGGAATTAAGATTAAACAAATTGAATGATCTGAGTTTGTTCTTCTCTTCTATAATTTTGGTTTTTAGATTTTGTATTTACAATTTTCTTTCTAATTTTAGAAATCAAATTAGAAATTGATTGAATCTTGATTTAACATTCAGATACAAATTAGATGAAATGATATTTTGATTTGATTTATATAATTAACTTAATTGATTCATGAAATTAATTAATTTTTTTAAACTTTAATTTGAATATATAGAGAACAATGATAACAAGAATTATTTTACTTGTTTTTCATACAGTTTAATAACTCTCATTTAATAGCAACTGTCAATACATTTCCTATTTGTAAAACGTATCTATGGTAACTAACTTTCAACTAACTTTCGTAAAATATATCTAAAGTAGTGAAGAAAACACGTGAATAATATTTCCTATTGAGCTAAAATGTCACTTAGAAGACTTAATTGACATTATACTAATATCCTAAGATGCTAAGATATTAATGTTCTAGTGTGACTATGCATGCTAATACTAGAAGACCCACATCTTGAACTAAATAATCTTAAGCAATTAGATAGTTTAAAAACATTCACAAAATTTTACGAAATCAATCTTTTCACACCCAAATAATCGAATTTCATCATTACATTTTTAGCATCTCACCCCCTATCGATAACAAATATATAGGTAAAGTCACAAAACCTAAATTCGTCTATCAATGAATTCTTGCATATTAAGTATATTGAATCTGTAGCTTTCTACTTGCTTTATATATCTTCATAGATTGGTGTGTATTTGCCTAACAACAAAGCTCATTAGTAAGCAAAACTGGATCCGATCCAATCTTTTGTTTTTTCTTCGCTACAAGCTCGATATAACCATCAGTTTATAGGTAAAAGGGGAAAACAAAACATAAAACTAAACACCATAGGTTTAAATGCTTATTAAAGCTGAACAAAATAACAAATTAAATTTTCCATAACATATAGCATAATTCAGGTGCTTTAAGTTTTAACGAATATGTGACAATGCATTATTCAACATGCAATAATCAAACAAGTGCTACTACTTGCACTGCGACTTGAAAATCGAAATCACTTCTCGTACGTTGATCGTGGACATCTGAAGGGCAACAAAACAAAGTTAATCACAAATCTGATTAATGTCATCCGTTGTGAAAAGATAACGTAGAATCTTTGGCAATTTCGCGTATATAAAATGATGAATTAATGGTACACGGGCACGCCTAAGAGAATATGTTAACTTTAAGGTGATGCTACGTGGGGACCCAATTCAATAAGACAAGAGATTTGTGGAGCATTAACATGATTATTGGAAGTGTGAGTATGTATTTACCTCAACGGGAATAAAGGGCTCTACCTTTTATGCTGTAGGAGACTACGCCAAACAAATATATTGATTTGGATTGAAAAAGCCTAAAACTTTGGGATGTGACTTGAATATCTTGAATTCTATATTCTAATCATCATTTTCTCAATCCAAAATGAATAGCACACCACTTAATGAACCTCGAACTTGGAAAATGCGTATCATGAGATTCCCAATATATTCCACTAACTTCATCAAAGCGAGAAGTGGGAATGGTACTTCAAAATCTATTAGTGTCCTTTCTTCCCAATTAAGTTACTTGGCACTTAAAAACGATCTCATTGGATTCATCGTTTAGAACACTGTTAGTGAGAAATATTTAATGCATTCCTTAACGAATATTTATTTCGAAAGGAATTTTATTAAAATATTTAAGCCTTTCTTTTATCATCAACTCATATAAAATTCACCTACCAACAAAGAGTATGTTAAAAAAATATGTGAAAGATGCTGCTAGTATTTTCACTTTTTGAAAAGAAAATTGACGCAGAAATATCATTTCCGTAATTTTACATGAATACACACCAAATTTATTAAACACGTAGTTTAGCACTTATTGTAATTATAGATGATATTCTTTGTATAATTGCACCCGGTTATTACCACATATATATATATATATATATATATATATATTATGATACACATATGTATGGTATGCTTTAAAAAAAATGTCTTTAGTTAAAGTAAATTGTTTTTTTTTTCATAAATAAATATTCAATCATATAGTTCAAAACCATTCAATTTTGTTTCTGAAAAAATACTAAGTAATTTTTAAAATTATAAATATAATACAAGTAATATTTCCATTTATTATTTATAAATCATATTTAGAATCATAAAAGATTATATGATTCATTATTTTTAAAACTAAATTGTTTTCCATAATTTTTAAGTATTAGTTTTAAGTATTCATGTTGTTTTATACTTAAAAAAATGTTATACTTACCATGTTTAAAAAATTGCTTAAGAGAGAAACCTTTTTTATGATATAGCATACTAATCCAGTTATTCTTTTTTCATAATAAATATATAATTAAAAAGTGACTTCTTCGTCATCGTTGTACATGTGTACATTAAGATTGTTTCATTGTTGCCTTACTTGTCAAATAAAATAAACAATTTCAAACAATGACAAAAAAACTAATAAGTTTAAATTAGATAAATACATGAAGAAAAATTTTGAAGCTCATAATGATTCACTCTGTGTTTTTTCTTTTTTTAAAAAAAAATTAGATTAGATGTTTAGAATGGATTAACTTGCAATAAGGTTTGCTCATTAATATCTCTGTCCATCTTCTATAATTATGGATTTACTGGTGGTCCTACACAAATTTTAAAAAGAATTAAAAGAAAAGTTAATTAAGATTTGATAATTTTTTTAATCCGCTGAGTGTTTTATAAAATTAATGATATAGTATAAATATAATAACTGAAAAAATTAAGATTAATAATTTAATATTTATTAAAATTTACTATAAAGAATATATTAAAATAAAATCTAAATTCGTGAACTTGTAAATATATATCTAAATAAAATAATAAATAAAAATATTTAGATATATTTAACCTACAAACAACTTTATGTAATAATAAAGAATAGATGTGATAGACTGAAGTGTGAATTACGAGACACTAACCTATGTACGCTGATAGACGACTTTATTACTATTTTCAAATAGGTAGATTTGCATGAAATCTCCTCAAATATCATCCCTATATATTAGTAAAACTACATTGTGTACCGGGTACTTTTAAATGCATAAATTATGTAATTATTCGTTTTTGTAGAAAACTTATGCACCTAGATATTTTGTTAAATAAGAAAATTATTTTAGTTTATTAGAAAATAAAATTATTTAATTGGATTAAAAATGATAAAAGGTAATTATAAAAATATATTTATAAACGTCAATAAAATATTAAGCGATAAGTTAATAGAGTTGAGTCTGTGCATAAGCTAATATGTGTTGTTTAATAGAAAAAAAGTTGTGTTGTTTAAAGGATTCAATGATTATAAGTTACCTCAAGCTGAATCAATGAGATAATCAAATAGCATTCTGACTATTATTTAATCCACTCGAACCCAAAAGTAAAATATAATTAATATACACCTTGGTCCTGCGACACACAACAGATAAAACCTCTATAAAGCAAACAACCACTCATGGGAATTGCAGGAACGGAATGACCATATTCCAATACCATAAAAATAAAATATGATGCAACGCACCATGCATGGGACAATGCAATATACAAGTAGGTGACATGCCCAAGACGCACACAATCTTCTAATATTTTTTTTGTTAATATTTTATTCTTACCGACTTTTAAAATTCATTCATGTTATCTTTTAGAGAATCCAAGAAAAATTAGGAATGTTCTTCGTTATTTAATAGAAGTTGATAAATCCGTCATTGAAAATAAATCATTTTTAATAAAGGTTTATCATGCTTATAGATCATTTTTAATGATTATATAATCGTCGTTATATATTGATGATATACAACTATAGTCATTTTTAATGATTATATAATCGTCGTTATATATTGATGATATACAACTATAGGTATATAGTAACTCAACGATATCACAAAATCGTCATCGTATATCAACGTCTCAAACAATATAGGTTTCGTATTTTCCAAGACCATCAACATTTTAGTAAACCTTCCTTTGGTCTCTAGGAATCACGTGAACCTTCTATAAGTCTAAAAAAAAATTATTTTAAGGTTTTACATTAAGAGATGAACACTCTGGCTAGAAAAGACTCAGTATTTAAGTTGTCCAAGTGACGCAACTCTTGAAGGTGTAGTTGGCTCCAGAAGGAAAAAGGGGATTGAATAGAGCTTGAAATCAAATTACAAATTATAAACAAATCGAAGGCAACATATGACAAAGCATAGAGTAGAGAGAAGTAGACACATATTTATATTGGTTGACTCTACAACTAGGGCTACGTCCAATTCCCTTAAGAAAACCACTTAAGAGCTTTCAGTAAATGAGTTTTAACACCTCTCCAAGATGAGTATTTTACACCTTTCCAGGTTCAAGTTTTAACGTCTCTCTAGAAATGAGTATTTTATACCTCTCCAGGCATGAGTTTCAACTCCTTTCTAGGAATGAGTTTTAACACCTTTATAGGAAAAAGCAGTCCTAATATCTCTCTAGGATTAAAACCTCTCAAACAATGAGAAAACACTTTCAAATGAGAGAACAATGCAAGCTCACAGGAAATACTTCACAGAGTGAAGGATTTACAATGGTTTGCACACACCCTTCTTTCTAATTGTTCTCAATAGAAAATATGAACAGTGAAACTCACTCAAGTATTTCTATTTTACTTACTCGTTATCTTTTTCTATTCTCTTCGTAGTATTTTTTGTCTTCATAGAGTTTTTTATATAGTTTCTAAAATGATGACCGTTTGAAGCTTATATCTGTTTGATGCTTAGAAGGATAAATATCGCAGTGATGAATATAATATGTATATTCTAGATTGTTTAATCATTTGAAAAATTTCCATTGTTCTCCCAGACTTGAACGCTGAGACATGATGAATTTTTATCTCCATGAATCATGTATTGCATCATCATCATTTTTGACATTAGACGCTATATAAGGCAACTTTGACTTTGACGTAATCTGGTGTGTATTTAGCATTTAATGTCACATGATTTGATATTTGAAATATTTCCTTGGTCATTGAAACTTCAAAGTCGCAACTCTTCGTCATTATACAAATCTCGTTCTACAATTCATCTTCTTTGTGTCTTACGTGATGAGTTTTCACATCTTAAGCATGTAGCTATTGTCATTTATTTATATGAATTTGTTCCATATTTGATTCCTTGGTTTCTGAAGCTTTAATTTTCTCTGATAATCTTCTGTGCAAATCTCACACTGTTGTTGGAAAATATGTTGGTCAAAGTTCAAGAGGGAGTGAATTGAATTATTAATCTTTTTTTTCTTTTAAAGAGAGAAAGAATGAGTATTTTTATGAAACAATGATCACAATACAAAGTATGCACAAACAACAATTAAAAATGCAAAACAACAAGCTAAAATAACAATCTAAAATGTGATAAGTGTGTCAATCAATAAAAACGCCTAGTTAAATTGTAAAAACAATTGATTGAATTTTCTTAGAAGTGCTGAACCAAAGAAATAACATGCTAAATGGTAAAACAGTTGATTAAAATTTCCTTTCCAACACTTAAAAAAGAATTTGGCAACTTTAGCAGAAGAACAGTCAGTTGAAATCAGATTTTAACCAATCAAAATTCTTAAAATTTTTAAATAGAATCAATTTTCAATTTGAAATCAGTAAAGACAACGTATATGTCTTTCACGAAATTGCTTTATGTAGTGATAGTTCAAGAAAGCATAGATAAATGATTAAGCAACTTGCCCAAAAAAAAACAATTTGTTGAAAACTGAACACAATTGGCTAAAAAATTTAAAGCAAAGGATGTGATAAAGAGATTTGCAATGCAGCAGCGAAAACATAACCAATTTAAAATTAGTGTGCAGTAATGACTTTGCAAAGTTATCCAAAAACAATTTGATTCAAGAAGAATATATCAGTTTTGTTAAAACTCAAAAACCAATGTGAAAGTTTAGAAAACAACTATGTCCAGTATGATTTTACAAAGAAAAAACAAGTTTTGCACAGTTTTATTCACAAAACATAAAAACAGCACCTTAGTTCAAGCATGAGGCTAGACTTATTTATTAGTCATCAATTCCTCGATCAATTATATAAATAAAATTTGCAATCATCAAGGATCTTAAGACAACAAATAAATCTAGCTCTATTTCTAGAAACAAGCTTTCATTTAGTACTTTTATTCAGTTCTTGATTACAAAAGATATTTTTCAATACTCAAATAATCACAGATCAAGTCATGAATCAATACGATAGACAATAACCATATAATTAAAATACTAATATATGAAAGACATAAATATAAAAATCAAAATGATTACATGAGAGTATAGAAAGGTAAATTCTAACCCAACAATAATGAATTTAGTTTAAACATTACAGAAGAATAATGAAAATAAGAAATTATTCTTAAAGAACCCTAATGTTGTCTTCCATCTTCTAATTTCGCTCCGCTCAAGATATCTAACCCTAATACAAAACAAATATAAATAGATTTTGAAATTCCATGCTCATGCCCGGACTCAACTTCAGCTGCTTCGTATTGGAATCTTAAAGAAATAGATAATGAAAAATTTGGAGCATTAGGGTTTCACAAAGAGAGTGAAACTGAAAACCGGAAGTGAAAATAAAAATCGAGAAGGAAATTAAAATATGATTATTAATTATAACTCATTAGCGTTAGTCTAACCCAGGCTTAACTACCACCTATCATCTATGTCAACCCCATACTTCTCAATTTGAAATTATATTTTTTTTAAGTTAGTTAATCCAACTTATATTATCTTTTTTATATGACTATATTGGTTAGACTGACACTAAATAATTATTATTTAATTACTTCACTTCAGAGTCTCGTACATTAACACTCAAAATTTTTTAGATACTTTTTTATTTAATATTTTAAAGCATTTATTTAAGTGTTGACTTAAATAATATAAAATATTTAACTTTTTAAAATTTGTTTTTATTAAAATTATTGTGGGCCTAATAGCATCCGCTTTTGACAGTTAAGTCACCACAACAGGTTTACCTATTTCAATTCCTATTAACACATCTAGAATGAAAATTACATGGGGAAAATAAAATAAGGAAAAGCGGAGAATTTTTAAAACTTTAAAACAGAAAATATTGTAATAGAAGTTAGAAAAAAAAAATAACAGAAGAGTGAGTATACGTTGTATTTGTTAAAGTGTGGTTACTACTTTTTTTTCTGAAGTTTTCGTTACTACTATTGGTATCCAAAGTTCAAAAAACATCCATATACATGGTTTCAGAAAAACGTATAACCCATTAGTGAAAGAAAACTAAAAAATAGCTTTTCTAACAGATCGTGAGTAGACAGCAAATAACATTATTTACATGCTAAAGTTGGACATAGAAAAAGCCATATTTATTTTTTATTTCTTTCAAAGATACGAGTTTAAAGTGTAATGCTTTTAGCAGTTACGTACATATGCATCATAAAAAAATAGACAGCTAAAGATAGTGAGAACCAATAGTACTTGCTTTAATTTGAGAAATGATTATGATAAAGGCTTGAGCTTTGGTTAGTGATCAACTTGTGGTGGGGCATCTCCAGCAAAAATTTAGAACTAGATCTTTACAGTAAAACGATTTCGATGTCATCTCCTATGCGATCTCTTTTATTCATATCAATATAGGTGCCAAAATTCCCCATTTATAAAAATCTCGAATAATCCAGAATAATGAGCCATATTTTTAACATACTATTTAAATTATATTTGTATTTTAAAATTGTGCATGACAAGAAGCTAAAGTATTCGAAAATGGTGCATATCAAAGCAAAGCAAATTCATTACATTACAATAATTTACATCTTAGAATTTAAAGAGACATAAAACCTTAATCCACTCTCTTCTTACCTCCACTTCTAGTCAACTAGCACTGCATAATTATTTATTTTAATAATTTGATACCCTTGAAAATAAAGTGAAATAGAACTTAGAGATAAGTTTCATGATTCTTCTCTAAATATTTCACAAGACATTTGAGTACTAAACTAATAAAGAAGGAGAGACGAAGACTCACTCTAACATCAAACATCGGATACAACACAATTTAGCTCAAGGGCTTACCACATTTTTATTTTTATTTTTTATCTACGAACCACTACGCATCGCAGAGGGGTCTTCATTTCCATGGAAAGCCTAAGGCATTCCGAAAGATCCACATGCTGCGACGGGAGCCATATGAAGTGGCGGAGAAGTTGCGCGAGCCAGAGATGGGTCGTTGCCAAGCCCAAGGCCCGGCCTGGACACACCCTACGTCCAGCCCCGAAGGGGGCGAGCCTCAAGTCCGAGCCCATGATGGAAACGTCTTCTTTTAGGAACCTCTCGGGCTTGAATGCCCATGGGTCTTCCCAGATGGACGAGTCATGCGATATTGCCCACATGTTAACCATGGCTGTTGTGCCAGCTGGCACAAGTACTTTATCCACGTGGACATCGTGGACTGCGAGGCGGGCCCATGATAGTAGTGGACCCGGTGGGTGCAGCCGAAGAACTTCTTTCACTATGGCCTGCAGGTAAGGCAGGTTCGCAATATCCGAGTCTCGCACGTGACTCCTTTCGCCGATGCACGTGTCAATTTCTTCGCGGGCTTTCTTTTGTACGTCTTGGTGTAAAACCATCCTGGCCATGACCCATTCTAGCAGTATTGCAACTGTGTCTGTTCCTCGAAATACCATTTCCTGCTCAAAATAACAAAATCACTACATCTGTGAGCACATCACATCACAGATCGATCGTGAGTCCCAATCTGAATCTTACAAAGACCGAACCAGAATATGCAATCACTGGGTTACTCCTTGCAACATTTTCACAACATTACCTATGTGTCGTACAAGGAATTTATGCATGTCAATTATCAACAAGTCTTGAGATGACAGGCAAAATTATGTATTAATGTTTTTGTTTGGTTGTTTTGAGGGAAATGTAACATATATGTAATGTGTGGAAAAGGATGCATGCTTTTATATGGTTTTACTTTATGTATATTATTATTGTTATCCATGGATGGAGGTCCACTGAGTGTGGGGTTTGGTTTGAGTTTGGGGGAAGAAAAATAGGTAGAGAGTACTTACCCACAGAATAGCCACCATATCTGAATCATCCAACCTTTCTTCTTTGGGTAAGGATAACAAAGTGCTAAGAAAATCATTCTTCCCAACAAAACTCCCTTCTCGTTTTCGCTCCTCCACAACTTGCCCAACCACACTACCAACTTTAGCCGCCAACTTGTGGCACCTTCTCTTCACCCCATGAAAGTCCAAAAACCTGAGAGGAAAATAATCTTCCAAGTTGAACTTCGCAATCAACTCGTACCCTTCCCTAACCATGTCACCCAACTCCTCACTCTTATCATTACTCCCAAACACACTCTCCAAAATATTGCACAGAGATCCTTCCTGAAACACGCCCCGAACCTCCACCGCCCCTTTCTCCTCCATCTCCTTCCACGCGCTCTTCACCATGTCATCAGCCACCCGCTGCCGTACACCCTCCAAACCCTGTATCCTCCTCGGAGAGAACATGTGGAACGCCGCGATCCTACGTAGGTGCCTCCAGTAGGTGCCGGAAGGAGCGAAACCAATGGCACGCTCAAACATGAGAGCGCGTGCGGATTCTTTTATAGGACGATCCGAAAACGAGGATCCGAATAAGATTTGTCTCGCAGTCTCGGGGTGGCTGCTTATAACAACCGGAGTGGGTCCCAGGCTGAGCGCCATTAACCTCTTGGCGTTTAACGACGAGGCTAAAGCAGCGAGTTTTGCGTGCGCCAGAGAGCCCATTAGAGGCAGAGACCCCAGTATGGGCCAGCCCATAGGCCCAGAAAGTTTTGCATTTGGTTTTTCGTTGTTGTGATGAAGTTGAAATCGATAGTTTCTCCATGCAAAACCTCCAGGGACAAGCCAGTAGTTAAGGGAAATAGCGAAGAGGGCGACAAAGAGAGTGGCGAGTGGGGAAAAGGAGAGAGTGTTCAGGAATTGGAACTTGGTTGTTGTTGTTGGTGGTGCAAGGGTAAGCGCTAGGGCAAGAGAAACAAGTAACGAGGTTTGGAAGGAGAAGGATGTTGGCGTGTGTTTCATGTTTGGTCAATGGAGGAAGAAAAATAGAGGAAGATCGATGGACAAGAATTGTTGCTATTTCCAGAGATGGACGTGTGTCATGGGATATAGAGCATGTGGGGATCAGTTGAATATATAGGCAAAGGAACTGGATAAGCCAAACACCTTAGTTAAGGTAACCATGGTTAATCCAACTTTAAGTCTGTGTCATACCCCATCATCTTTCTTTTTTTTTTTTTTTTTTTTTTTTTTTTTATCTTTTTTATAAATAAACAAACACATGCACTGCTTCATTTGAAATAAAAGATAAAAAAAATTCAATACTAATTTTCGACCTCGGTTGTTATTGATTATCTTATGTTTAACAAATTTTTAATTTAAATAAAATAATTATAAAATAAGATTTATACTACCTATATATTAATGAAATATTTTACTTTTAGTCAATATAAGATATTCAATACATATTTTTATACTATTAAACTCATGCTTAAAATTATATAAAAATGATATGATAATAATTCATAATAATTCGATAAAATAACTTAATAAGTTTAATAATCTTGTCAAAATAAATTCATATATTATAATAAAAAAAAGTATTATTAATAATCTTGTTAGAATAAATTCATATACTATAATAAAAAAAATTAACTTTAATCTTAATTTAAGATCATATCCACTTATATATTCTATATATTATTAAAATATTTTATCTCGTAACCTATATTTTGAGACTTCTCAAAGTAATTCATCCTCGTTAAAAAAATAAATATATTGCACCCTTCCGATTTGTTTTGTAACCAATCAAAGTAATGTTTTATATCAATATGCAATTGAACCATTTTGAACCTATAGCCTAAATATTAACCAAAACATTATAATTACATGTTACTTAAGTTATTATTATTAATTTACTATATAATGTTTTTGCTTTATCATCTAGTCACATACTATTATATATTACAAATTTATTAACTTTTATTATGATTATTTTATAAATAAGATTTCAGATTACTTTTATTCATTAACTGAATAAAAAGAGTTATACTGACAGAGTATGAAAACTAAAATCTTATTCCAAAAATAAAAAGTGTCTGTGTGAATAATTAGTTTGACCAATGACTGACTAATTAAATAAGCGTCACAGTAGCCTCATTATGTTGACTGAATCAGCAAGTCGAGTTTAATAATATTAATCAAATGTCACATATATTGAATTAATATAATTTAAGGATTATATTTTGATGAAATGTAATTAAAAAATTCAGGTATTGTTGAATGATTATAATATTTTGAAATCACAGCACTGAGAGAATAAAATAAAGAATGCGAATATTCAGATGCATTATCCTTATTATTATTATTATTATTATTATTATTATTATTATTATTATTATTATTATTATTATTATTATTATTATTATTATTATTATCAGGTACATTGCTTTAATTTACTCTTATTTCAAATTCTTTATGGATAATCTTTATATAAAATTTCTGTACTGATTTTATTTTCACGTACGGTTAATAAATCATTGCGACCTGACTAAGCTTCGTGTCTATCCATATACGGCCTTTTAATGGGTAATGTCACCCCAAAAACATTGGGCCAATTTCTTGGAGGCTTTGTGCGACGCATAAAAAGTTGAGATTTTTTTTTTGCAAATGTTAATATACAACTTGAATTATAATATACAAAATGAAAAAAAAAACTAAATGTTGGTTGATTACAAGTATAAATTAAGAAAATAGGTATTTATGATAAAAATAATATGAATTGATGAAAAATTATGTCTACCCAAAAGTGCAAATCAACTATATGTTAATTAAGTACAATGCAAAGACTAAACAATGTGTAATTAAGATATATGAAGTCTAGACAACAAACATAATAAACGCAAAGTTTTTATATGACATTAAAAACAAAATCACATTTTAAATTGTTAAGTCTAAGAAAATTATAACAAAATACACAAACTCTTTTTGAGAATGTATGTCCCAGTTGGTATTGTCAATATTATAAAGATAATTTAAAAAAAAAAAAAGTTGTTCAACACATAACTAGTTGAGTGTTATTATAAAAAAAAATAATCAAACTTTAAAAGACACTGAAACAAAGACAAAGAATTTACATGTAAGCTCCAACAATCTTTTACAAGACACTTATAAATGGAAGCCTGAACATGCAAAATTGACTACCAAAATTTAAGTCATTCTAAATGTATTTATTATCTTACCTGCAAAAGTACTTATAAAGCTCCTCCTTGATGCAAGATCAATATATTACCTACTTAAAGGTAATAGAGAAAATGATCTTTCTTTGTAAAACATTTTCTTCATGAAGTATTCATCTCTCTAAGAAAGAATGTTTATAGCACTACAAAAAATTTCTAATTTACTTATCGATTATTACATACAGATAAATATATGTAAGTGAATTTATCATTACATATGGATTATTACCTAGATATTTATATTCGTAGGTAATCTACATACAAATTTGTATCTACAAATAATTACTTATGGATTTAATCCGTAGATAAATTACCTACAAAAATATCTATAGCAAATTAACTACAAATTTTTCATAGATAATATTAATAATTAATATTATTATTCATATTATCATTAGTATTGTTAATATTATTATTATTATTGTTATTATTATTAAAATTATGATTGTTGTTGTTGTTATTAACATTATTATTAACATTTTTTTAATATTATTTACATCATTCTTATTAATAATAATAATAATCATCATCATCATAATCATAGCAAAAATAATAGTCAAAATATGAACACAAAGTTTAGTAGTGGTTGTAAGTTCTATGTGTAATTGTAATAATAAAGTTATTTTTTGTTCACTATAACAGGTGCATCAGTTGCTCATGTAGCAAAGGAGGATCTTTCACTTGAGAAAGTTTCTCAAAATAAGAATAAAAAAAACTAGAGTAAAGACACACAACTCAATCTCTCATAAAATCTCACAAATGAGTTTTTTCTTCTTTCAACTTCTGAGAATACAAAGGAGAGCACATGTTATAACATGAATGGTGCAGTTAAGGAGGAGCTCCAAGAGTAAAAGATAGTTAATTATGCTAATGAAGGTTAACTTTTAACTATGTTTAAGGACAACTAATCCCTTGAAATTAGAAAAATTACACTTGGTAGTTTTTAAGATACATGGAATGTAATGATTACTCTATAATGACTAGGACGGAAGTACATAAGCCTATACTTTTGACTCTAGGTTCATTGAATGTATCTTGAAAACTTGAAGAGTCAAAGTTGACTTAAACTAACCCATGTGAGATGCATGTGCTGCTTAAGTCTTCCAAAAGACACTTCTTATTTTTCACATTTATGACCAACTTATCGCAAGTTCATTCCCTCAAGTTTGTGCTTCTCTCAAGTTCTTCGAATTTTTTTACAATTTACAAACATTTGTTCTTATAATTTCCTCCTTCAAGGCTTTAAGCCTTCCTCTTGTCATTCTTGCATTAAATCTCTTCCTTATTTGATAATCTTTGTCTCTCTTAATTATGCTTCTTGTTTGTATTTCTTGATACTTTCTTGTTTGTATTCTTTGATGCTCTTACTTAGAAACTTTATCATCTTCACATATATCACGGCAGAAGCATGAAGAAAGTGTAGATATGGTCACAGTTTAGAGATGAAATTGTGTTTGAACATGGGTAAGGTTAGGCTAACACACTAAGAGGAGTTTAGAAGTGATCTAGAAAAGATCCTACTTTAGTGAGAACTTTAGGACAAGTAGAAGCTTTCCAATTTGGACAACACAACAATGGTCGATTCAAAATTGAAATTACAAGGGCTAAACACTCCTATGTATGGGAGTCTTAATTATCTAGCTTGTAGGAGAAGCTTTCTAAAAACCATAACTTGTTAGAGAAGCTTCCCCTAATCCTAATTTGGCGCACAACACATAAAATCCTCTCAAATGAGAGGTTGCCATTTGGAACAAATGTAATGAGCATCCCATACCCTAACTTAACCCTAGCTTAGTGTCCAAGCTAAGTTATTTGTAGGAACAACTAGATCTAGAAAGGGGGTTAAATAGAGTTGAACTCAATTTCTTGAAATCAAAATCACAAAGCAAGATGGTCCAACAATAATAGATAAGCATAGATAAATCAGTTTTATACTGGTTCACCCTAATCTCTTGTACTACACTCAATACTCCCTTAAATAAATTGTTCAAGAGGTTTAACTATATCATAAACATTTACACCGTGTACAAAATTGTTAGGTATCCAAGTAAGAGACTAAGTCCCACATTGAGTAGAAATGAGATTGTTAAGCAACATATAAGAAAGAAGACCCACAAACCCAATGTCTTAAGGTTTTGGGTTGAAAGTGGTGTCATTCTCTTGTGTGTTGGCTCTTGCTCTCATTCTTGTAAAGATCTCCCCATTGTTTCCCCCTTCGGATTTTTCCAACAAGTGGTATCAAAGCCAATGGTTTGCGGCTTGGATGAGTAGTTTGATCCCTGTATCGAAAGTCTTCCTAACAGAGCTTTCAGGCAAGCGTGTGGTGTCATTTCGTTGTTTGGCTCATATCTCATTCTTGTTTGTAAATCTAAAATTTTTTCTCAATCTTGAAATCAAGACCACTAAAGATTGACAGAAATACTCTTAAAAGAGAAAATATAACAATAGACACTCATAAACTAACACAGACTCTTTCTATAGCAAAAGATACTCGATTTTACTCTAACTTTTTAACATATTAAACTGTATAATTCTCTTCTAAGTTTTTTATATTTCCAAAGTAAAATTGTTCTTATATTTTTAATTTTGAAGAAACTAGTTGTTTTGAAAAGACAATTTTCGAATCTTGCAAAATTTGATTTCAAAGTTTAAGATAATTTGGATGATGATTTGGTGCTCAAGAAAAATTACTCTAAAATTAATTATACATTAAATTTGATTAATTCTATATAATTTGATAGAAATGAATCACATAAATCTTATCCAAAACAAAATCATAAATGATTTGAATTTGAAAAGCTTCTATAATTTGCAATCACGTGGAACGTTGAACAAGTGCATCCAGCTGAATTTTATTCCATTTAATTTCTATTTACTTTTCAGATTTTAATACCGCAATAATACGTCAACGTATAACAGCAGAAAAATATTTGAATTACACATGCAGGATGTTAAACTAAATTTGGACCAGTTCAAATAGTTTCTGTACAGTGCAATTTACGTGAAATAATCTGCTGCCTTAAATTTATTTAGCAAAAGCAGAACAACACAAGTTGGTTCCGTGAAAATTATTCAACGTAGGTCAGCACAATTTGTTTCCACTTTTATTTCTTAATTCAATTAAGTATAGGACTCAAATTTTGATGTCAATGACGTGACCAAGTAAGAAGTCAAATGTATCAGGTATTTTAATTTTATTTATAATTATGTAATTGATTATTGACATAAATTCTTGATAGAAACTTGATAAGTAAGAGATACAGCTGCAGTAAAACTAAATGCGTGAATCAGCTGCAGTATTTTATTAAAAAAATATAAATTTGAGCACCAATTGTTTCCAATATTAAACAATATCGTGAGAAAAATTCAGCTACACTAAATAATAAAAACAATTTCCATTATACAGAAAAACAAATTTGAAATGTTTTTTTTTTAAATAGTACACTAGATTTCGATTTGATTTCAAATAATTATGAATGTCCAATTGAGTGTAATTCTTGATACCAGCATGAGCCAAAAGATCAAAAGACAAATTCTTTTTTTATGAAAATTAAGTTGACAGTATAAATATAAAACAGAAAAATATTATTTAAAACAAATTGATTTCATCAAAATTAAATTTATTTAAAAAACAGTTTAATATTAAAAAATTTAATTGCATAAAAATAATTTAACTATTTTAAAAAGCAATTAGGTTCATTTTAAATCACTTTAAAGATATTCATCTTTTTTTAATTTTAAGCATGACTAATTTAATAAACTAATATTGAATAACAATTTATCTAAGTCTGTAATTCTTCTATATTTTACTGTACATATTTCTGATGCTTGAATATTAATATAACAGAGATAGTTAAATACAAACATATATACGTATAGTTATTTATCATCAAAATTATATTAAATGATTAAATCATCTAAAAAAAATTCATTCTAAAAATTTTCTAGTGTAATATTTCAACAATCTCCCACTTTTCTTAGGATTTTTTTCCGTTTTGGTGTACTTTTCAATATTAATTCTCAAAATGGATAGAAAAAAATTTATTTACTAAAATGAGCAAATTCTACTGATCAAAATAAAAGTGACATGCTGACGATTTCAATTAATGACATTAATTAAAATCGTTTCTCTCTCTGTAATCATTATTTAATTATTTGATATTATAATTGTTAGGTTTAACAATTAATAAAAAATAATAATAATCATTATATAATAATATTTAACAAATAATTTTTTAATTATTTAACACTATGTTTGTTACTTTAACAATTAAAAAATTAATAATAATAATTAACAAAATTGTAATAAAAAAATTAAAACATACAAGTTTATTTTAAATTAAAATAAAATAACATAACGATAATAATAAGAATAATTTTAATTAAATTCATATAAATTTAATTTAAATAATAATAAGAATAATTTCATACAAATTTAATTTAAAAAATAATTATTATTATTGAATTCAATTATTATTAATTATTATTATTATGTTATTTGATTTTAATTTAAAAAAAATTATTAAATTCATATGGATTCTTCTTCTTATTATTAACATTATATTATTTTGTTTTAATTTAAAATAAATTTGTATGTCTTAATTTTTTTATTATTAATTTTTTTGTTAATTGTAAAATAACAAACATAATACTAAATAATTAAAAAATTACTTGTTAATTATTATTATATAATGATTATTTTTTTATTAATTATTAAACATAACAATCATGTAGAGAGATAAACAATTTTAGTTAATGTTATTTATTAAAATAGTCAGTATGTCATTTTTATTTTGACTAGTTTGAAATTATGTTTATATAGCGAGCAGCACATTTGCCCATTTTAATAAATAAATCTTTTTCTACATAATTAATATTGAAAAATACACCAAAATAAAAAAAAAAAAAACTCTTTTCTTATCATGCATTAATAATAAATAGTTATAATAATATCAAAAAAAGTTAAATAAAAACGGAAAAAATTACATGTTTCTCTTTAATTATTTGTCAT
>Ga0209700_101477_pt1 | contig 48865 bp, 17 predicted proteins | sample SiratroredBW_FD_187528 | JGI IMG/M metagenome (GOLD analysis project Ga0209700, IMG submission 187528) | Root nodule microbial communities of legume samples collected from California, USA - Siratro red BW (SPAdes) (version 2) | ecosystem: Host-associated > Plants > Roots > Nodule | place: USA...
AGTTTTCTAGAGTGAGAGTGATTACATTGAGAATTTAGCTTTTTTTTTTTTATCTCTTTTTGAAAATTAAGGAAAAAATGAGGAAAGGAAAACTTAGTGGTAACTGGTCATTGTTGAAAATACTACATAAATTTATCTGGATGGTAATATATTTTGAGAAAAAGTTTGGTAAATGAGACTTCCACATGTTCTCTTAAAAAAAAAAGTGCACTGAAGTTGTATGTGAAAGTATTACTTTTGTAATGTGATGACGTACTACCCAGGAATTGCCAAAACGCTATTTTTTAAAGTGTTATAAAATTTAGAAAATAAATTGTGACATTAAGATGCATTTGTTTGATATATAGTACTTGCAAACAAAAGATCCCAATGCAAAGATCACACGTGTGAAGATAGTTCCGTAATGTTAGGTCTTTTCAGCCAACAAAAACTAATTTTGCACTTTGAATAAATTATGAAACCTCAAAATTATTATAGTTTGTTGATAAAACATCTGAATATTGAAAAATATTTGTGTGCTTATTTTAGAGTGTAACACACAGACAAAAAAAAAATGATGCCATGTGTTTTCTTGTACGCAAGTAGTTGTGGACAAACCAACAAAGTTATGGGGTTTAAACGTGATAAAGATCAGTACCATATAAGTGTTCCACTTGGCTTTCTGATAGCAGTTACTCTTATGGTAGTGCATCAAGTGACTTATCTTCTCTGAACTTAGTTTTGGTTGACACGAGAAGAAAAAAAAAATGAATTACTGAGATAAAAATGAATAAAAGTTCTATAAATTAAAATTAATCCACGGAGCCCATTCATGTTAGAATTAGTTTTTTGTCTCTTATAAATATTTATCTAAATCCATCTTTAGAAAGTTACATTGAAACTAAGTTTTGTTTTCTTTGTTAAATACAACAAATATGCTCATGAGTTCGTGAGTTTGTGACACCTTTCTTTGTTTGTAAGGTGTATTTTGAGATCGAAGTGCTTGCTTTTTTCTGTAGACCCACCTAGATTTATTCTTTTGAGTTTATAACCATTCTCTATAAGAAAGGTTTATTAAGACCAAACTTTGAAAAAGACAGGGAGAGGCCGAGAAACTAAAAGGAATAAAGGGAACAATACCACGCACACGATTCTTCTTAAATGATCTTTTTTACCGAAAGTTAAGGTATCAACTTTGATTTAGTTTAAAATATGTCGTAACCTCATTAAAACAAAAGTACTTTTTACTAGACTGATTAAGAAATAAACACATACCTCTTCGCCATATTTATCATCTGGAACTCCGAACGCAACTGCTTGAGCGATGTCTGGATGTGATAGAAGGACAGCATCCACCTCTAATGGTGATATTTTCTCCCCTTCAAAAAAGTAATTTCCATGTTAAAATGCATAAAAAGGAGAACGCTACCCATATATTAGTGATTCATTACCGTATTAATTTGTTATTATATTTCACTTTCCAACATCATATTTAAAAACATCACATGACATAAACCAATTAACTGATTCTACAGGTTTACTTGACAAAATACAGTTAACCACGCCGCTGACGGAGTAATGCACGATGAAATATTCCACAGGCCACTTTGTTAGGAAAAGTTATTGCCTTATGACTCATAAACAACACTTTGCCACCCTTTTTTACGTTGCAATACAAATTACACACAACAAATGTATTCTTTCTTTAAAAAGAAACACCAAATATAACGTATATTTCTTAATATGGGGTATGCAAAGTGAGATAAAACTATATAAATAAATATATACCTCCACGGTTAATAAGCTCCTTGATGCGACCCACGAGGTGCAAATACCCATCAGAATCAAAGAACCCGATATCACCGGTGTGGAACCACCCATATTCAAAGGCAGAAAGATTCGCATCAGGGTTATTTTTATACCCTTTGGTCACGTTGGGTCCCCTGATACAAACCTCACCTTTCACATCGTTCTTTAGAATCTCACCCTTCTCGTCTAATATGGCCATTTCCTGGCCCACGGGCTTTCCAACCGACCCGGCCCGATGAGGCCCATCTTCGGGTAACGGATTCGTCGACATCAAATGCGACGCTTCCGTCATAGCATAAGCCTCCAAAACCGGTGCCCCAAACGCCTCCTCCAACCGCTCCAATATAACCGGTGCAAGCGAGGCACTACAGCTCCGAATAAACCGGAGCTTCGGGTAAACCGGTTCCGGGCTTTTCAAATGACGTTCCAACAAGATTTGGTGCACCGTAGGAACTGCGGTGTACCACGTCGCGTTGTACGTCAACATGTCGCTCCAAAACGAGGAGGCGGAGAATCTCCCCGCCGCCGGGAGCGCAACGGAGGCTCCTGCGGCGAGTGAACTCAGCAACGCGGCGACTAACCCGTGGACGTGGAACAATGGGAGAACGATGACGGTGGAGTCAGACTCAGTGAGTCTGTACACGGACTTGATGTTCTCCACCGATGAGGCCAAGTTGTGCTGCGTCAACGGCACCCCCTTAGGGCGGCTCGTGGTGCCGGAAGTGTGGAGGAACAGTGCCACGTCGGATTCGTCGTTAACGAGTTCGGAAATCGAGTCGGTCGGTGACTCGGTGTAACTCAGAGAGAAACTGAGCTCTTCGGCTTCGGCTTCGTCGAGCGAAGCTGTTGATACCGGAATGCGAAGCTTGGAAGCCGCGGCTTGAGCCGGCTCGTTCCCTTCTTTGGACGTTATTAACAGCTTTGACTCTGAGTCGGATAAATAAAACTCGAACTCTTCCGCTGTGTAAGCCGCGTTTAACGGCGCCGCCGTGGCTCGCGCCCGAATGATGGCCAGAAACGTTATTATAAACTGAAAATATTAAAAAAAGAGTTAGAAACAATAATTGTAAATAAATGTTAATGAAAGATCAGATAGTTGATGTTTTCTATGTGTTGGCAATGAAACAGTGAGGGCGGAGAGGACCTCGACGGTGTTGGGGAAGGTGAGTGCGACCACATCGCCGGGTTTGATGCCGGCGGAGAGGAGGCGTGCGGCAGCTCGTTCGACAAGGTGGTGGAGGCGGGAGTGTGTGAGGTGGAATTTGCCTGAGACGGAGACGGCACGGTGGGAAGGGTATATTCCGGCGACGCGGTGGAGCAATCCGGTGAGTGTTGTTGGAGCTGGCATTGTGCTGTGGTGTGGTGCGGCGTGGTTATGAACTTATGATATGATAGATAGGCATTGGAAAACTGAGTATATATATATAACTGATGCGATGCGGAAGAGGAGGTGGCTGTTCCGTGAACGTGAAGAGTACTGATTCTTTTCTAGAAAATAACTTTTTTATTCTGTCACACAGAATAAATAAATAAATAATGTAAATTATGGACAAAAATGGAACATTGATCCTTTTCGTACATATTAAAAGAAAAACAAAATAAAGAAGAAGGAGATTTAAATGAATACGAATATTAAGACGGATTTGATAGGGTTAGGGTTCTAATATGATTGGTTTGGCTAGAGAGGAATCTAGGCATTGTTGGAATGAATATAAAAGAAAAGGTAAAATATGTGGGAATGAAAAATATGTGGAAACAGAAGCAGGGACAAGGAAAGAGAGAGGAAGTAGCTTTTTTACCATTTGGTTCAGAGCAAAAAAAAGAAAGATTTTTTTTTTTAAATTTAATAGAATCCATACTTATGAAATTCCACTCCAGACTCAAAATTACGGAGAAATTCATTCTTCTACCGTCTTCACTATATAAAAGATAAATCATTAGTTGGCTGCAAATAAAATGAGTGAATAAAAATAGTAAGAAATAAAGTAAAACTTATCAGTATTTTTTGCTGAAGATCAGTAAAAAATATAAATAAAAATGTTTGAGATGCAATTTTACCATTTTAAAAAAAAAACTAGACGTTCTCTATTTTTTCATCAAATAAATAACTTGTGTTAGTTTTATCATCTTTTTTATTTCAATCAAACGCGTCATTCAACTGTCTAAACTCAATATCTTCTAAAAGTTGTTAAAAATTATTAATCAATTTTTTTATATAGAAATTGGTAACTGTTAAAATATTTTTCGTCCTCGTAGTACAAAAACTTAGTACACTTCTAAATTGTTTCGTGCTGTGAATGCACGTGTAACATTTTTAAACAAGCAATCAAGAATATTAAAAGCTATATTACAGTCAACATAAGAAATTTAGTGTTTGTCTGTAAAGCCCCAATACTTATTAGGATACATACAGATATTAAATATGATAAGTTTTCGAACTTATAAAATAAAATATGCTAAAGTCATTTCACCGAATTTTGGAGGCTGTAGGTTCAAAACTTGCGGTGCAGGAAGTAATTGTCATTATTTTTGTTAGTTAGGGGTTTCACTGACGGGTCTGAAACAAAAGAAACGTCCAATTGGATGCAAGGAGATTCATATATGACTTTTTCAAACTCCTTTAAAAATTTTGCAAAGTGCAAAAAGGCATTCCCCCAACCTTCAACCGAGTAGTTAACTAAGCACTACTCAAGATCACACAATCACATTCTTTTTCTATTTAATTCTCATTTAGAGATCGTTAAACAGTAAAAGTGATGCATGTTATAATTAATTATATGAATAATTTATAATATAGTGAAAGCTACACCTTATTAATACATAGATCCATCGCTTCCAGCCACGTAGGGTTACTAATATAGCGAGCAATGATGTTACATTCGAAAAGTCCTACATATTTAGGTGCAACTTCATTATTACAATCAAACATAGTGTGACATTCTCAAATCATATACTAAAACATATGCTGAGTTGTTCAGTGTTGCTACTCTCATTTTCTTTGCATGCTCCATGAAACTACACTTTTCAGTTTGTTGATGGGGCAACCGCGGGTTCAATAGTGAGTTCCAGAGAGTGCACAGGTCCTGGTGCCACAATGCCAGAGCTTCTCAGTTCAGACATTCCTCGACGAGCATTCACACCTTGCACCTCACACAACTTGGGAAGAAACACACCTGCAACATAAATTTCCTCAACCTCAGACATTACTTTTCTCACCATATAATAACTGCATGCAACATATTTGCCTATGAATAATGTTTCATCATTATGCATATCTATTTTTGTACCTTCACCGGCTGCAAGATTGAAGTATAAGTCAACAACGTTGGGGCAGCACTGGTAGCAGTGAGGGGAACAAAGTTTGTGTGTGAAGGTAGACTCAAGAAGAGAATCTGATGAGATTCCAAGGGACTTTCTGTCCAATCCACAGGCCTTTATGCATTGGTCTGTTTCAATGTGATCCTTCACATTCTCAGCTTCAATATCTGATGTCTTGCATGTGTATGCCTCCTCACCACTCCTCTTCACGCGCTTCTCAAGCACACACCGTTTCCCAGAAGATGACACAGCAAACGAGCACGTGTCATGGCTCAGATTCTCACACTCTATCGCTCCTGCATTTTTCCATAACATAGTATGAAGTTTCTGCTATATACATGTACATAAAAATGATCACGTGGAAAAAATATAACAATTAAGGTATTCACTTACCAAGAGTGGCTTGCAGGGTGAGAGAAAATGCAAGAGCAAATATCATCAAAGTTCTGAAGCTGATGTTAGAGGCCATTATATGTTAAGGCAGAAAGCGTGGCCAAAACTATGTGGGAAATTGATAATATCTATGTGGTTGGAGGAATGTTATTGTGAGGGTTGAAAGGTAGTGCATTTTATAGTGGGATTTTGTGCCGGAATTATCGGATTTTTTTAACAGGAATTGTGGAATTTGACGGAAAGAAAGGAGTGTGTGGACTTCTTAGGGTGATTTACAAGTTAGGGGATAATCAAATGAAGACTACTTTAACTGTTTTCAAACTTTCCAACCACTGATGCATCTATATATGCTTTCCATTGTTTTTTTCCATTCTTGTTTTTTAGTTCAATCCAATACAGAAGTTTATATGATTAAAACCTAAAACAAATGTAAGAGTTATATTCTATGTCTGTAATTTGAAAAGTAATTTGTTTCGGAGTGTTTAAAGTTGAAAATTCATTGAGCTTCTTGCATATTGTTTCATTGATGATTCAATCTGAATGGCATTAAGTTTGAAGAAGAGTCAAGTAATAGCGCCATCAGTGGCGGAGCTTTCACAATTAGCTTCTTCCGCCATCATCTTTCACATCACATCTAACCAATAACTTCCTTCCAACTATCAACGCTATTGCTGCCATCAAAATTACACTTTTCAAGTAATTCGGTTCACACTATTTTTCAATCTAATTATTCTTTCAATATCACTTGTTTTATATTATCACTTAATTAAAAAATATATATTACTTTTCCATGATGAATCTTAATTGGAATGGATTCAAATTTAAATATAGAGTCTCCTCAAAATCTGGAAATAGGATACAGACCTAACCGAGCTCGTCCCGGAAACATTATTATTTTTACTATGTTTTTTTTTTTTTTTTTTAATAATCTTTGATAAGTTTGATAAAAAATATACTAACGATATGAAGAGTTTCTATAATACTATGTAGTTAAATATAATAACTAATTGATATTGCAAAAATATACTAAATTTTGAACAATTTTTATTATATTTGAATGTGATATTTTATGCTGCTGCTGCTGCTATTATTATTATTACTTCCATTCACTCCATCGCCATATAAATATTTCATTTTAAAATAATTTTAATAATAGAAGGCTTTCAAAATAATTTTAATTTGAAATTAAAATTAAAATTAAAATTAAAATAAATTTAAAAATCATTTACTTTTTCTATATTTTATGACATACAACTAAAAAATCACTATTAATTATGTAAGTTAGTAAAATGGTAGAAGCACAGCATAACCAACCACTGCTACAAATTATTGTACTGATAAATGATTGACAAATTTTTTTTTTATCGTATTACTGTAACATAAAATTATGCATTAATTCTTTACGTGTGTCAAATTTAATTTTTAAATTGTATTATATTACACACATACACACACACACACACACACATATATATATATATATATATATATATATATATATATATATATATATATATATATATATATATATATATATATTTAAAATAGTTCATGATGTTTAACTATTAACATGTTATAATATATTACTTTTGAAAATATAAATAAATAAAGTTGGAAAATAATTTATATTTAAAGTATATTTTTGAATAAAGTTCATATTAAATCAAATTACACAGTAGAATCTCTATTTTATTTACTTAATCTATAATTGGAAGGAAAGTAACCAACGGAACCCTAAGGCAATAAAAAAAAAAAATAATCATGTTAAGTATTAAGTCTCAATATGTGTTTGTTTGATCTTTTTAAGTTCATAAAAGTATTAAGTTTATAGGTATGTTACATATTTTTGTTGAGTTACAATTAAGGAGGCTTAACTAAGGTTGTTAAAGTGGATCATAACTCATGAAGCAACCCATGATCATATAGCTTTAGCTTAGTGCTTTATGAAGTGAGAATACATGTATTTTGTGTGCATCTTTGAAACATAATATAATTTTCAAATGAACATCAAGCATTGCTTGTGTCTTATGCCTTTTAATATATTTATTTATTTAGCTTATAAAACAAACATGTATTTCTGTATAGTGGAAAATCATGGTGAAAGAAACTAAAATGTTATACCAATACTTTTTGGATTTTTTGGTGTAAATCCACTATATGTGTCTTTGTTATCTGTTCTATTATTTCTATATAATTACAAACTTTTTTTATGTTTTTCAGTGTTATAATTTTTTGTATTTTGGTTACGGGACCTCTTTTTGTTTAGAGTAGGATATATATCTTTTATATTTGATATGACTTTGTTCTTTTTTATGTTTTGACTTGTATGTATACAAGTTGGGATAATATTATTATCGCATTCAATATTATTTATTATTGTTGATAAAAAATATATTGTTTGAATATATATGTATGTATCTACATATCCATTAATAGTAGACATTTTCATCATAATTTAACTGAATTTATAAGCTATGAAAAGTTGTGATCAATTTGATAATATCCCATAAATATTGTGTAGTTTTTGCAACAAAAAAGAAATTGCCATTAGTATACAACTTAAACCTACCTAAGTTATACTAAATTAGAAATAATTTTGTATTCAATTCCTCCATGAAAAGACAATACATATAAAAATATTAGTGTTCGGAACAATTAGAAATTATTAATTAACTGCCTTTATTTAAATTTTAAATTGATCGATACATTTTCTTAATGACTATACTTAAAATCTAAAATATATATAAATATTGTTAGAAAATTTGAAATTGGTAGCGCTGTTTGCGGAAGAATTTGGAAGACAGGCATAGTGTGGCAGGGAAATTGATTACCAGTTGACTAAGAGAAAAATTAGTTAGCATGTAACTACCTTGTTGAAACTTCCTATTTCTCCATGCTCTCAAATCTCAACACGTGGCACTATTAACTTTTGGCGTATTTGCTTTCCTTTGTATTTGTATTTGGATATGAGCAAATACTCTTTATTATGGGACTTTCTGTACTATATATATTTATTTATATATATATATATATATATATATATATATATATATATATATATTTTGTTTTCTGTACTTAATAAATATTTAATATATTAATAATTTCTTTATTATTTTATTTTAAAATTTATTTATTAAATATTTTTTATATTAAATTATATATATGAATAAGTGTAATTAAGTAAAAATTTATTAATTTCTTTTTTAATAAATATTAATAATTTTTTTGATAAATAATAAAAAAATTTAATAAATATTAAAAAATATTTATATTATTTTTTTAAGTATCATTGAATTAGTTATTAAAAAATTAAATATTTAAAAATAATGTGTTAAACTGAATTTTTAAAATTAATCATATTAAATTGTAAATATTTTAATAACATCTAACATTATTTTTTTTATTATTAATAAAATATATGAAAAATTTTTATATAAATGTAAAAAAAAGTTATTTAATATATAAAATAATAAAGATATTATTGATATTTTAAGAACTTTTTAAATATAGAAAATATTTTGTGTCAATGTAAGAAGCAACCGTCTTTATCTAGAAATAAAATAAGGATGCAGCCTAATTAGAGGGGAATTATTTGTGACTAAAGAGTTCGGTGGTGTATAACGAAATTACAAATAAAAAAGACAGATGAGATAAAGAAATCTAATTACTCTTATTATTTTTTAGCATGTATAACTAAACAATCGATTATATTATAATATAATTGATTATAATGTTTATTATTTAATCAATCAAATATTAATTACAATCGGTTGTAAGTATATGTTGTATTTTGTAAAAAATTGATTCAGTATAGATAATATATAATTTTTTTAATATAAAATTGTGTTAGGTAAATACAATTTATCTATTTTTATAAATAAAAAAAGTAAACACTCATTTTCACAATAGCTTGTTCCTCTGGAAGTAGTTGATTAACCAATGAAGTACATAGACTACACTCAGAATCTTTCACCCTATAAAAAGGATAAGTAAACAAATCCTCCAATTCGGATTAGGCAGCTCCGTGAGGCATCATGTAATTTGTCATGAACAGCCCTCCATGCGAAGAAGACGGTACATGAATCGGATACAATGGATTATAAGTAACATACAATCAATTATAAATATAATATAATATAAATAATAAAATAATAAAAAATAATATTTAAAAAGTTAAATAATAATAATAATAATAATAATAATAATAATAATAATTAATATTAAATATAAAGATATTTAATAATATTATTAATAAAAATAAAAAATGACAGTTAAACCAATAATAATAATAATAATAATAAAATTATAAAATAATAAGAATAAATATATATGTTTATAATAATAATAATAAAAATTATATAATAATGATAATAAAAAATAGTGTTGATTATAATAAGAAAGATAAATATAAAAATAATAATATTAATAAAATTAAAATTTAATATTTATTTATTTATAATAATAGAGATTGTTTAATTAATTAAATATATTATTTTAAAATAATAGAAAAATATTAAATAATTATTATAACAAATGAAAAAAATAAAAATTATAAAATTATAAAAAACTAATAATAATAAAAATCATAAAATAAATTTATAAAATAATCATAGAATATTGTAATTAATTATTCTGATTGTATGATATGTTTATTAAGTTGATTTAGGATTAGTGTCGTGCTTAATGAATTTGTCTTATCGATTTCTGAATATGTATTCGACAGAAAATCAATGAAGAAATAACAGAACAGATAATGGGTTTGTAAGTTTTCTTTTTTATATTTTGCTTAACTTTCACATTTTTACTCAATGTTAAATTTACACCTGGATACCTAACATGTTTGAGACCGATAATCATTATTGTTGGCTAGATATGTTGAAGTGATCTCGACTATATGATTTCAGTCATGTGTGGTTTCAGCCATGTGGTACATTAGCTCGGGCTCAAGTCTTTTTGTTCAAGAGCTTTTATTGCAAGTACATTTGACCTACTTTAGTTGGTTTATCAAATAAATATTCGACTATCTACATATTCTTTATTAACCCTAGGTTGGAGGGACATGTCCCGAAAAGTCTAGAAGATTCTTAGTACGGATTGGATGAAGACCTAAAAAGTGGTCTCGTGATCTGTGTTAGGTATTGTCATGACTGTTAGTTGTGAAAACATCTCACAGGTGGCGGAAGGTGTAAAGAGTACTTTGTTCTTACAGGGTCCGTTTCTTATAATCAGTTTGAGTAGTGACTAGGTGTAAAGAGTACTTTGTTCTCCTCGGTGAGTGGTGTCATCCTCTTCAAGCGTATCAACTTCTTCAGATGGATACTCACCAGAAAATTTTAAGGAGTCTTTGGTTGCTATTATAAGTGTTAGCTCAGCCTTTGGGACAGGGTATGTTAGGTCGATGCTCTGGGCAAAGCTGAGGATCTTGTTGCAGAGCAAGCCAAGAGTGAGCTTCTACTTCAGTGAAGTTATGATTAGTTGGATACACATGTGACCAAGTACTTTTCTAAATATCAGTAGTCATCTATGATGAAGTCTTTTTCGGTGAGTGTACTAATTCTTAAAAAGAATGTCAAAATAGGTATAGTCTCCATGGAACATTGCATACCATTAACAAAGTATGTCATGGTTCAGAGGATGTTCCATATGAATTTTTCTACATGTACACATGAATGTTTATGGATACACATGTTCGTTCTCTGTTTGATGAGTTCACCATGGGTGTTCTTTAAGTCCTAAACATTGCTTATACCCAATTACATCCAAATTATTTGACTTGTTATAAGTCTTTCACTTACCATGTGGTATTCAACTTGAAGCCCTCACCTCAAGTATTTCTCTAGTATTATAATGCTCGGCTTACCGAACTAGTCATCAACTGACTATCTCTAGTCAATCAATTGGGTATGTGTTTCCTTCCTGTTTACATTTTATCTTATAAGAATTTCAACGGTTATTGTTTCAAGATTATAGTAGAGTTTCTAGGTAGTCCATTCTTTTATGATTGAGATAAACTGAAGTTTCCTTTTTATTAGACTCAAAATTTTATTTGATATCATAGCTAGCTGAGATTGGTGATGAGATAAAGAAAAATTAATAGGGTCTCCACGATTTTAAATTGATTATTGAAGAGATTATTCACTTGAAAGATTCTTATCATTTATCTTTTCACAAATGATGAATGAATTTTAACAATATATAGTGTTTTTGTTCATTTTAATCAATGTTAATTTTATTGAATTGTTTGATATCTTTGAAGTTTCACATGTTATATACTTTGAACAAATCTTATAAATGCATAATATAATTACAAACAATAAACTCTAAACCATAGATGAAAGTAGGTTGTGTTTCCACTATTAACCTCTTTTTTCAAATTATTGTCAATTAATAATCTCTCATTTTCTCTATTTTTACCTTCTTTCTTATAAATTAAGTTATATTATATTAAATACAAAAGTAAATATTATTATTATTAATTAATATCTTTGGTATTTTTTAATTTTGAATTTCCCTTCTAAAACATTTATACCAATCAATTAAACTTTGACTTCTTGTATATCTTTATTCAATCTAGGAAACAATAAAAAGTGTGTAAATATATTATAAAATAAAAACAATTTATGATAAAATAAAATAATAATAAAAGTATGTAGGCAAATGAACTACATTGATTATACAATTTAAAAACACATAATCTACTTGTGGACTGACCTGGTCAATCCAATTCTTATCATTCACACACCATAATAAAGACTTTCAACTTGGGCTTTTAAAGTAAATGTAAATGTATCCACTTCTAAAAGATATTTAGTAAGCACTTTTTGTAAAATTACATAAGTATATATTCTTTATTTAATCGAACTATTTGTAAAGTGAGCCTTGAGTAAGTGGAAGAAATATATAGGTACGAAAATTATAATATCCAAATTATGCATTAGTAAAAATTTGAATACTTGACTGTAACAGTTTTTTTTTTATTATTTATCAATTAACCTTGAACTATCATATAGGATAGACACATTTAAATGTTTTAGTTGAATTCCAATAAATTTTAACTATATATATATATATATATATATATATTAATTCTTTGCATAAAAATTTTACTTCAAAAAATAATTTTGTAAAATCAAGATTTTGATTACTTTTGTAAACTCAATCCAAACCATCACACACTTGTAAATTTTAACCAAACATACATCTGAAAAAAAAGAAAAGGCTCACAGTAGAAAGATAAAATTTGCTAGGGTTGGATTTGACCTGTGACAACAGAAGAAAACAAATTAGATAAATGACAATCGAAATTGCACAAAGTGGAGGACAGAGGAGAAAAAGACGAGGTAGATTTTTCACGTTACTGCACACACACAGAGCCCTGCTCCTACACTAGCTTTGCTTTCTCACTGTGTGACTATGCAATATCTGTTCCAGCACATCATGCATGTAATTTTTAACACCTACCCATCATTGAGATAAGAATAGGATAATGTAGGTGTATTCAGAAAGAAAAAGATTATAATAACTATCCTAAAAAAATGTGATAAAAATAAAATAAACAGAAAAATGTATATTATTGAGATATGTGTAGTTGAATTGAACTAGTTTGTCTACATTTCTTCTTCCTTGTTTTTTTCTTGTGAATATTTTGGGGCATGTAATTAAGTGGCAGCACCACACGTGCATGGTGTCTTGCGGTTGAAAGGTACAAGTGTGAACTACAGAGTGGAGACAGGATAATAATGAAGTATGAACAGAACAGAACCGTGCGAACAAAAATCTTATTAACCGACATGTTTGATTGATGGGTTTACCTATGTCATATGGGGCACTCGTGTTCAAAATTGATGTGACACACATACATCTCACACTTCCTAGTGTCTGATGCATACGTAAAAAGGATAATGTAAACATACAAGTCTATTTTTAATACAGTTTGGTGATAGATATACGTGTTTTCAAATGAAATGAGTTAACATTTTATCATTTTGTTAAAACATCATTGAATAATTAAAATTCAATTAAAGATAAAGTATTAATGTATTATTATGTTTTGAGATGAGATTTGTTTGTATTTTTGTTGGAATTTATGAAAATTATTTTGTGTTTAATAATTTCAGTTCATTTATTAACGATCCTACTAATATTATTGTGGATATCAACTTTATTCTTATTTACATGTTCAAACTTTGAGTCTAGAAAATATAATATCAATATCTTTGATAGTTGTTAGAACAGGGAATCTTTTTCTCGTGACAAAAGTACTTTTTACATATGAGAATGTCTTTAAAAAAAAATTGTAGGAGCAGTCAAATTTTATGAATATAATGATAATGGGAAAGATCATTCTATAAGTATTTCAGATATAATTTATGAAAACATTAAGAAGTTTCTTAGAAAAATTGAAAAAAGGTATGTTAAAAATAAAAAGTTTGAGATAAATACATTCTAAATATTATGGAGACAACTACTGCATTTAGTTATGATTTCTCTTGAAATACAATTTGGCCAATTTAAGAAAAGTTATAATTGTTATAAAAATGAATTTATGTCTTAATAAGCTCATTTTACATTGTGTTTAAGAAGAGAAAATATTGAAGAAAGATAGAAAATGTTCACTTGTCTCTACTTCAATTAATAGGGGTACGGGATTAAAAAAATATAAGGAAGTTGCAACTGTAATTAAAAGAAAATAATAAAATAAATCAAATGAATATGAAGGTAATAGTTGTTTATTTTGTGAAGCTTTGGGGATACATATTTTATGATTTCATAATTAAATCGATTTTTTAGTAAGGAAATGCTCAACTCTTTAAAGATATTAATTTCACAAAGAGATATATGGTTAAGAAATTTTTCTTATGCTGAAAAATATGTTGATATTTTCATAGGTGTTATTGGCATTGTTCAAGATCATCTTCTTGACTTCCTTCAAGACACAATAAATTAAGAACAAACTTTTTCTCTTTAAGAATGTATGTCATTAAGGAAATCCATTAAAAAAAAGACAAGACAATAATGCCTTAGTAGTGCATTTCAATCTTTAGTTAGATTAAATGGATGTAAAGACATTTGTCATTGACAACATTGATGAGAGAATCTATATGGTACAATGGTAAAACTTTGTTTTAAAAGATTTGATTTTAAAAAAAATTCATCTATGGACTTAAGTAAGTATCTTGACGATGGTATTTTAAGTTTTATCAAGTGATCCTCGTGCGATTTTAAGATAAATTTATTTTATGATTGTATGTACCATAAGTTTTGTGGGAACAAATATATTTTTCTATTTTTGAATGTTGATAATATTTTGCTTGCCAACAATGATATACATTTATTGCATGAAACCAATAGAATTTTAGCTAAGATTTTTGAGATGAAAGCTATGGTGATGCATCTTTTGTATTGGGCATACAAATACATTGAGATCATTCTTGAGATACCCTTAGATTGTTTTCAAAAGGTTATGTAAAAAAGGTTCTAAAGCAATATGACATGTAAAATTGTAAACCATGTAATAGCTATGTGGCTAAAAGAGACATATTTAGTCTTGATTAGTGTCATAAGAATTCCTTTAAAGAAAAGTAAATGTTAAAGATTCCTTATTCATCATCACTAGGGAGTATCATGTATGGTTAGGTTTATTCACGTTCAGATATTTGAGTATCTAGCATTGGATTATTGGAAAATAGTTAAGAAGATAATGTGGTACGTATAAAGAACAAAAATATTATATGCTTACATATCGAATGTTGAATAAACCTGAGATCATTAGGTATATTGACTCTGATTTTATTGGATACCAAGATAGTACGAAATCCATATCAGGCTATGTATACATATTTTTTAGAGATGTTATTTCATGAAAAGTACTAAACAATCTCTTATAGTCTTTTCTACCATGACAACAGTGATAGATCTTGACCAATAATTTTGAGGGGGCCAAAATAATATAATCACAATAAGCATAATTTTAATGTTTAATCTCCATGCAAAATCACTAGAGTTCATTCTTGACACGTCACAAGGTAGCGTGAATGAGTTTCTCTTCCTCCCACAAGCGTATTGCACCATCCTCCCTTTATACGTGAACAAATGATACAAAACAAATACACCTTCTTTAATCACCAACAACACTGACTCCTATCTTTCTCTCGGAGGAAGAAGCGTTGGAAGCAGTGGATCTAACAATGAGGTTGAAGGGCCAAGACTCCTCCCGCCTTTATTAAGATCTTTCACTGCATGACAATTGAGTTTATAACAGGTTATTAGACATCTAACCAAGGAATTTCTCTGTGAAAATTTATCACAAGACTAATTATAGTGGATGGTATATAAAGACCACTTAAGTTATTTTGTGATATCAAATTAGTAGTTCTATTTTCCAATAATAGAAGCTCAACAAAGTTTGAAGTAAATTGTCATCTATAGAACATATTAACACATATTTCATGATAGCAAATCTACTCACTAAAAGATAAATCCCCAAAAGGTTTCGCGAGCATATTGCTAGTGTGAGTGCTATCTCTTTAAGTGATACTTGATTTTGGTGGAAGTTTATAATTTTGAATATTTTCATGACATAGACATATATAGTTTAAGTATGTTCTTTTACAAAAACAAAAGTTCAGTATATATAAACTTTGATTTTATTATGGTCTGATCTCACAAAAATCTCACAAACATCTAAAAAGTACCTAATAGAATGAGATAGGTTAAAATCACAATGTATCTTATGCTTTCATATCATTTTATGTTATTGATTTGTGTTAATATTTATTATTATTAATGGATTTAGCCACTATAAATAAACAAAAACCACTTTCATCTTTAAAAGTTAACTAAATTGGTAAAACATACATTTTTAATAAAATATATAATTATAAAGTTACATGTACAATTCAAGTAATAATAATCCTTAATCAAACATTCACTTTATATATAGATAATTATATATTAAAGATATTAAGGATACCTACTATAAATGTTATGCCAAATTGAAAATGATCAAATGGCGTTAAAATATTTTAGTAGTTATGCATTCGAAAAGTTAGGAGACGGATAATCTTATTTATTTATAAATAAATTATGTTCTAGTATCACAACATAATTTTTTCTATCTTGACATCTCATTAGAAAATAATACGATTATTAAAGAATTATCTGAAAAGAATATATATTAATCTCGATGGCTGAGCTACTTTATTATCGTAAGATTATGAATGTATATTTTCACTTTTATTTTTGATAATTAACATGATAGATGATTTATTTTTCTATCAAATGTTTAAGTTTAGTTCTAACATTTGTATTATGTGTATCTTTTATTAATTTATTTTAAAGAGTAGACTCCTCAATAAGGATTTCAATCATTATATTATTAGATAATATAGTTCATAAATTGATTATGTCAGCATGTACGTGTAATTTTTTTTTGGAAATTGTAACTGTATATCTTATAAAATTATTTATTTTTCATCTTTACCAAACCGTATCACCTCTTTCTCCTTCTTTTTTACTCCCTTCCTGTTCAATTAATTCTGGTAATTGATAATTAACGAAAACAATAATAATGGATATTTAAGAGAAATACGTGAAAATTTTAAATATAATTCTTATATAAGTAATTTCCATTATGGATTATATTATATTGTTATTAAAGTTAATAAGAGAGTAGAAAATATCTCATGTTAGCTTATAAAAATGCTAGGTAAAAACATAATCCTTGAATTTCTATATTTTGATGTTGTATTAAATATAAATATAACAAATAGTAAGTAATGAAAATTTTCATTTTTCATATAAATTGTTACTAGCTCATAATGAATTTATACAATCTTAGTTTATAAGATTTTATATTATTGGTCAAATTCTCAAAAGGAGAGTTGTTATATTATGTGTTGTGTTGGTGAGTGTAATGTCTACTAAGGTCATAATAGCACATAGAATAAAACTAAAGGAAGTTTAAGTTTTCTCATCCACAATCCCTTCCTATTAAAAAAAAAAAAAAAGTTTAAGTTTAAGTTTTCTCGTCCACAATCTCTTCCTTTATAAAATAATTATACTATTTTTTATTTTAACTTTCATTTGAACCATTGTTTTGAAGTTTTATTATAATTTATATTATTAACAACTTGTAAAAGTCAATTCCGTGCTTGAGAATATTTATTTTGAAACCTTATTTTCTTATTTTTATGATTTTTCTTTAGATAAGCAAATTTTATTTTTCGTATTTTATTATTTATGTATGAAAATAGTTTGGAGGTAGAAAGATGTCACGTTTACAATATTTAATATTTTAAAAGTAAAATGTCAAATTGAAAAAAAAAATCACTACTAGACATGATTCAAATAATAAGTTTTAGTATTTTTTTTTTGTTTTTGTCAATTTCTTTGATTATATTCAATTTACACACCAAATATATAAGGAATGTGAAAAATTTCAAAATACATGTAATTTGTAAGTATAAGCCTTTTCCTCTATATTTTTCCATTTTCTCTCTCACTTTTGCACTAATATGATGGATATATCATATTATAATTTCCATATCAAAGATTGATTAAAAATGCAAACCGAACAAAACAAAACATTCAACTTACCTTTTCCTCTAAAATAAATAGAACTTTGTTAAATAAGGGATCACAACTCAAAGTGCAATTCAGCTCTTTAGTCTCTCAAACATTAACATTGAGAATATAAAATTTAAAAATAGTAAAAGTAAAGTGACTTACCAAAATGTTTTAAGAAACATTTGAATGCGTTTTCTGAAAGTTTGTATCCGTCTATTTCTTTAAATCTCAAACCTTAATTAAAATAATGGAAGACATTATTATTCATTAAAATTGAAAGAGATTGATAAATAAATCGTAATTTGAAAGCACTAAAACCAAAAAGTGATTTGAAAAGACAAGAGAGATACAAATTTAAGCTTAAAGAAAAAATGTGTTGTCATTGTGAGTTTGGTTTGATGTAGAGAAGAACCACTTGTTTATTTATTTATTTTTACTTTATTGACTTGTCTAATCGTTTTAGTAAAGGCTTGTTGGCAATATTTTCTTTCCTATACACACCAGACATGTAATTTCTTTGTCATGGAATCGTTAGTTATATATCACTTAAAAGATAGAAGCAATTTCTTTGCCATCTATGTTTAATAGTTATAGATAATGTGTTTCAAGAATAATATTGTCCATAGTCATTAAATTTTCAACCGACAATACTAAACTATAGTAATTCACCATGTTATTTTAGCGAATTTAAAGTTTTTGTATTAGTGTAAAATTCATTTTTTTATGATGAAATATTATATCTATTAAAAATAAATCATTGTAAAATTTAAAGCAGTGGCAAAATCAAAATTTTGAAAGAGATATTTCACGGATTAATTAATTAATGTTTAATGTAAAATGTAAATTCAATATTATATTATATTATATCAGTTTTATATGTTAACTGATGCGATACGTAATATAAGATACATATTATATTGTTGTGTAGAATAATATGATTTTTAAATTGAGTCACATTTTCATTCTAGTTTGAATAGTTCTTTTTTTTTTCTTTCTACTTTTTATTTCTTTTTCACATTTTCTCATTTCACATTTTATTTTCATCGTTGTAAATTATATTTTTCGTTAGAATAATATTATTTTTAAATTGAGTCACATTCTCATTTTCATTTTTACACTAGTCTACATAGTTCCTTTTTTTCTTTCTACTTTTTATTTCTTTTCCACAATTTTAAGTCTATATATTTTCTCATTTCACATTTTATTTTTATCGTTGTAAGTTATATTTTTCGTTTCATCTTCGTGATCCTAATAATAAGCTTTCGTTGCTACAACACGACAAGTTGTGTTGTAACCTCAACAACTCTTTTACAAGCTTTTGTACTAGTATGAAATTTATTTTTCATGGTAAGATATTATATCTTTTAAAAATAAATCATTTTAAAATTTAAAGAAGTAGCTAATCCAGATGAAAATATTTCACCGATTACACAAAGTAATCGATGTAAAATGTAAATTCAACATTATATTACATCAGTTCTATATGTTAACTGATATAATATGTAATATAAGATACATATATTATATTGTTGTGAAAATAATCCGTTTTTTTTTTTTACTTTATATTTCTTCTCCATAACTATAAGTCTATATATTTTCCTATTTTACATTTTATTTTTATCTTTGAAAGTTATACTATTCGTTTCATCTTTATGACCCCAACCCAATAAACTTTCTTGTTACAACATAATAAGTTCTTGTAACTTCAACAACTCTTTTACAAGCTTTTATTGTTTCTTCATTTATAGTGTTTGTACCAAACTAATTTTGTCCTTCATGTAGTTGAAAATATTTATTACAGATCTCCTCGTGTCATCACATATAACCCTTTCTATAGAGACCATATTTTTTCATCACAATCATTCATGTGTTGGTGTAAAATAAACAACCTGATCAAATTTTGTGTCAATAATTTTCGTTATATCTGTAATTTTTTATGCTAGAATGAACATATTATATTGATTATTGTGAATAACCAATATAATAATTCCTTTCTAATATTTTTTATTTTGTTTTGATTAAAAGTCGTAACATCAGTTGATATTCATAAATTTTGTAATATTTACATAAATTACACTGTTTTTAAACCGATATAGAACCTATCCTAATTTTTAGTGGATCTAGATAAATATTATAATTTTAAGTGTAAAAGTTAATTAACATTAGAAGTTACTGGCAATTGAATCTTAAAATTTAACATAAAGAAAAAATTATAAATGTCTTCTGTTTTTTCATGTGAGATGTCTTTGATTGATATAAAAAATGAATAAATAGTGAGGATGAATGTCGTAAATTTACTAGCGAACACTCAATAAATACATTGAAAGAAGACACTATACATCTTATTCATACTCATTAGGTCGATTGCCAAGTGCCTGTTAACTCAGAAAAACTATTACATTTCTCAACCTACTTTTGATACAATTTCTTCACTTTGTTACCGTTTCGTCTCTATATGTTTCGAATTTTACCGTTTTCTTTCAAACTACTTTCTTTCAAATGTTTAAAATTTTCTTGCAAATCTTTTCTTTATCTTCTTATCTTCTCTTAAATTCCAACAATTATCTTTCTATATCCTTTCTCTAAATTTTGATTTCCTTTGTCAGCAATCTACATTTTGCACACTTTATTCGATTTCATTTGCATTGACGCCCATTCACTTACTTTTGATTCACGATTTAACTCATTTACTTTTTGTACTTTACTTTTCAATTGCTTTTGACTTTATCGCATATTTACAAGTTTTCCATGTTCATTCCCACAACATTTACATTTCATGTCATTACGTTTCTACAAAAACTTTACTTTCAAAGCTTTTCGTTAACTTCATGCAGCATTTTCAAAAGTTTTTTTTTCTCTTTTTTTTCTTGTCAAATTTCATCTCGGTAATCTTTTCAATGCTTTGTTTGCAAATCTATTTATTTGTTCAAATTAACAAAGTCAACACTGTTCTTCTATTTAATTTTCATAAATCAAATTAACCATCTTACACAGTATATCAGAATCTTGATCACAAAGAAAATAAGAAGTTAACTTGTTTTAAGAACTAATAATGGATAATTGATTCCAAATCTCACAAAAAAATTTATTTGTTGATAAGAGTGTATATATATATATATATATATATATATATATATATATATATATATATATATATATATATATATATTTAAAATATCTTTTCTCTTAAAGTATATACATATTTTTTCTGGTTAATATTATATCTTTTTTATAGATCATTAATAGCTAATATATTAACTTTTGTTGGTAAATTAATTCCAATTCAACACTCCTTTCACTGTTACCACAAAACTAATCTTATAAAAACTGAAATCACTGAATTCATAAATTGTCAAAACTGTTTATTAAATGATAAAAGATAAGATGAAAGTATATCTTGAAACAGAATCATTGCAGAAAACTAACTCTGAAGAGAGATAAGGAATTAAAATTCCTACTGATAGCGAAGGAGAAGAAAATGAGGTAATTACCTGGAGTAGATTGAGTGAGAAAGAAACATAATGTTGTGGATGATACATGCATGCATAGATAGGATGGAGAAAAATAATTTAAGGGTGATGGAAAATTCCTAAGGGATCGCATGATCCAAATCAGTGAAGCAGTAAAAAGGGTCGAAAACCAGAACTGCATGGGAATGCAAGAATTAGATCAATGCGATCCCTTTGGAAGTCTCCACCAACAATAAGGTTTTTGTCGTTGTTGTTCATCCAAAGATGTTGATCACCACATTAAATCTGGACCAGAACGCAGCTGCAATTTCTATATATGGTGCTCAACAACGAAACTGTGGGCTCCTTCATGACACTCATGAGGGTAAATGGAAAGTAAAATAATGGTGGGGCTTTTCATGCCTTCATGCATCCTCTAGTTGTTTCAATTCTCACATGCACTTGGACTCACCTCAAATCAAGGTGCCAAACAAAATGCTTGAAATTATGAAATTACTCAACCACTTTTAATAATTACTCTATGTATGTATTTACACACAAACCTATTTTAACTTGCACATAAATACTTTTTTTTCCTAACCAGAACATATCCGGTCTAAATACTTTTTTCCTGAGCGGAATATATTCGGTATAGGACGATATCATCAAGGTTAAAGATAAAAACTTGACGATCTAAGATGATGATTACGAAAAACACTGACATATCAATTGTTTAAAATTTTAACTAATATTCTATCACTTTGAGAGTAATGATACGAATCTAAACAAAATCATGTCACATTTTATCTTATAAATAAAATCCTTAGCTCAATAGAAAATATATTTTTTTCGTATCAATTTAAAACTAGCACTCTAATTCTGGCATACTTATTTTAATATTATAAACTCTTTTGTATAGACTCCTTCCATCTGAGGATGAAAAAACAAAAAATATTATTAAAAGAACAACCGACAATTGTTCAAGATCGACATCGCCAACAATAACATTTACAAGTTCAACATCACGAACAATAACATTTACAAGTTGAAAAACACTTTTCATATTTTAATTTTAAAATTATGCCATGAATGAAGTAAAAACTATTTCAGTAAGTAAAGTGATGATATTTTTGTAATTTAATTATAAGGGTAAGCTAAGAGAAGTGAAGACAATATGACAGAGGTTCCAATGCGTGTATGGCATTGATTAAATATTGTATTAGGTTTTGGATGAAACATGGAGGACATAAAGCAAAAGCATATATAATGAAGGAAAATTCTAATGGTAGGAGCAATATGTGTCATTATCAAAAAAGACTATGCCTAGCTTCTTTCCAACAGCATTAGCTGTTTGATAGCAACCTTCACCATCCTTAAAAGCCAAATAATCTTGCATTATATTGTCGGTCCTGTAATTATTAACACAATTCACTGCTGATTAAATGGACTCAATGTTTGTGAATCACCTTATATACTTAGGAACTGTTTGGCAATATATATTTTTTCTTTTTTGAAAAGTCAGACTAATGATCATGGTCATGGACATGAAAAAGAGGTTTGTATTTCCCAAAACCATAAGAGTTGAAAAACAATAAATTATTAGACGAGTGGAAATGGAGGACAAGAAAAAGCATGGGCATTTATTTATCATTATTATTAATAAGGAAGAAAGAGAGAAAAATGGTAGCTACTATTTACTATTTCTCTCTTTTTATTTAACCTATTATAAAATGAATAGTATTATCTTTATTTTTCTTTCATTCTTCGATATTATTTTTATCAACCCCGTCTATAATGTTTTAAGATTTCGTACAAAAATAATTTGACTTAACAAAAAAAAGTGAAAGAATAAAAGAAAAAATATTTTTATCAAGCATTAAATTCCCGTTGTGTTTAAATAATTAGAATTCAATATATTAACCAGTTGTATCTAATTATTTTATTATTATTTTTTTTTTATGTTTGATGAATGAATGATTATTACACATGCACATGTCATTACTTTTTTTTGGTCAACTGTTAAAATTATTTATTTTGTGTTTTAAAGCGAATTGTTTAAATGCTTTTTTTTTTCTTCAATGTTTGGGTTCTAGCTGAATTCAAACAACTTACCAATCAATAAACCAAAATAATCACGATACTTCGTTCTACAACGCAATCAAGTTTTTATAGTTGTTGATATTCTTAAACCATATGAAGTTAACCCTAATTAATAATATAAACTAGTTTACCTTTAATGATCTCTTAGATATAAAAGAAACATTTATATTATATTTACATTAAAAAACATATTTTAAATGATTTTTAATCCGTTAATAACATACAAAATTTGACACTCAAGTGTGTTAAAATTAACTTTCCAGCACTACTTGTAGTGCGAAGAAAATTTAAATGAAATCTACAATTTCATGCGCTATTACCTACTCTAAACCTATTTTTGAGATATATGAAACATTATATTATATAAATTCCTTGAAAGAGAAAAAACTAACCAATATAAAACTTGGTGTCTTTTGCATTACTCAAATGCCTCAGTTCAACAAAAGAACGTGATTTTGTTAGATAATGCGGTTGTGCCTATAATTTGAAATAACAGACGTAAGAAACTAAGAATTTCTTTTTATCAAAGCACAATCACATACCTGAAAAAAGTTGAAACCCCCAAACTTGTAGGTAACAAAACAAAGGTGTGATCTTTACAAAGTGGATACTAGAGTGACCAAATGGGGCATTGGTATTGCCTCGAAAGAAAGAACTGCATCAAATAGCAGGTAGGTACCTTTTGAAAGTACACAGAACCTTTGGTTAAAATCGGGAATCCTAGGATCAGGAGCATAAAGAAGTAGCTTCAGATCCTAGTAAGATTTAGTTGATGATGATGGATTATGAAAAACATAGGATATTTAAAACTTCCACCATAACACATCTATGAAGATATTGTCCGAGAAATATTAAAGGAGAAAAAATGAAATACGAAGGGAATGTGAAGAAACAATTGGTCGTGCGAATAACCTCTCTTTGAATTCATTCTTATTGATAGAAAACTTCTATAACCTGAGAAGATAAAGGAGTGGTATAACAAGTGAATTATCCAAATGAATCATCGTGGTGATTTCACTATTAGTGATTTGATTCATGTCAAGAGAATAGAGAACTGAAGAAGACAAATTAAAAGGTTGTTGAGAGTGTGAATTAGGAAAATAATAAGGTTTAGGGTGTGTGAATGTGCTCTTTCCTGAAAATTAAAATAACCATTCCTGAGGCCTGTTTTTCTTTGAAGACAGGTCGAGCACCAACTGAACAAACTTTTTGGCATGACCCACTTAACCTACCCTTGGCGCAATTCCGGAGATTTACCTTACAGCCTACCCATTAAAGTCTTCTTCTAAAAAAGTTGCCTGTCTGCTACTCATTAGACACTATTAATTTGCTACCAATAACTTTATTTTAGTTTGTTTTAGTTCAAAGAATTTAAGTTAGTACCTTCTAGTGTTTTTTGTTTGTCATTTGGGATACCTTCTATAAAAATGAGATTTCTTCTCCCTTTACTAACGTTGTTAAGATGATTTTAAGTACTAAAAAGTTGACTATAAGAGGTAAGAGATGTAAAACTGCTTTAAGGGTTTAATATATAAAATTTTAATAATAAATTGTCATTTCCATCTATATGACATCATATAATCAATATATTTATCACTTAACAAGGGACTCGTGACCAAAAATATACTTTGCCTAAAGACTGACTTTTTATTACTTGATTGTGGAATCTTAATTTTCAACATTGTTATGAGATGTATCTTTAGAACGGTTATAAGTATCACCCAAAGTCTAATATGATATAAAATCTCTTAGTTTGGTGTCTTCCAAACTAACTATTCAAATAGAAAGAAATTAGTGATCACTACTTTGAAAACTCTATCCAGTAACTTAAGATTGCATTTATTTTTTTGTTGGTTTTCTCTTTTGTGAGATTCAAACACATTATTTTTTTTTTGTATCCATGACATATGACAGACTTAATATAATACATCCATATTATAATTGGAGAAAGAGGTTGACTCTAAAGGTATACAACAGTTAGAGTAGTGATGTGCGTGGAGAAGTGTGCGAGCAACCACTTCGAAAAAGAGATAGAAAGGTAAACACAATATGCAACAACCTATCTTGATTGTTTTGAAAATCCAACCATGAAACCTTGTCTGGTCGAGCTAAAATTTTCATTGAATATTCCTCACTCGTATTTCTTTAATCTGAATAGTAGGATTGTCTACTAGAGGTTTGTAGAAGCTCCAACAATTTTGTGAAGAGTTGTTGTCCATAAAAAGTTATTGTTCTCGCTAGTCTTGATTGTTTCAGACAAACTTTGAAATCTTCTCCAATTACTCTAAATTTTTTACTAGTCTTATTAGTCACAATACTTCATTTTGTATGGTTAGACTTGAAAGCAGAACTCTAACTGTTTCTAAAGAATTTGTGAATAGTGACAATTTTTCTGGTGACGAGATTTTTGTTAAATTTTAACTTGGTGGTATTTTTAGGTTATTATTGGTCACCATTTGAGGTTTAAGAAGAGTTCTATTGATATATTCTATGATTGGTTTTTAATACTCGTTGTATCTTATCTTTGTTTTGGTATTATTGAAATATTTACCATTGAATTTTTATCTATTTCTATTAAAAGATTTTTTCCACGTCCATTATTAATGTGTATTTATTCTTTTGGTTTTTTTATTACGTTTAGAATATTTCTATATTATTTTGATAACAATGAATGTTATTGCTTTTGACTTCGTTATAAAAGAATAACAACTTTACGCACATAATTAACAAGCATAACATTTGGCACAATTGGGTTATACTAGAAGTGAAAAATGTACCCTTGTTGGCCAAATCTTAATTGGTGTTATCAAGAGTTTTGAATAATGAAGGGAAAATTGTTACAATTTTCTTCCAAAGCACAGACAAATAAAGAAAAAGCACGGCACAGAACAAGGCTTTACGAATAGGGCTTAGAATAACAGTAAGATAGATATATTCAATGGGTTATTGAAACTTTCAAAATGTCACTAATTCTTCATGAGCAGTACTACTAGACCCCTCTCAACAGCCTCCATGCTAGCAGTTAAAGAAATATTATGTATCAATGAAAAGTTACTATCTCCAAATGTTCACTGTCTCAATGAAAGTTACTATCGTTCTGAATAAATTCAAAACCCCAAAGAAAACAGTATAATATTCTTAAACAAATCCAACATCACCTAAAATTTATAACCATGATTTAAGTAAATATGTGCATGTCAATCTTATTCTTATAAAATTTATAATCACGTGAGTCTGTCACTTCTCATTAGTATTTCTTTAATTCTTTAATTGGGTATTTCTTTATGTAATCAAAATTCAACCATTATTTCCTCTTTATTTTGGGATATAATATTTTCACTGCACGATTAAAATGGAGCTAGTTAAAATTTTCGGGGTTTAGGAAGTAGTTTAATTTAGAATACGTTGTATCTCTCTAACTTAAATAGATAGAAGTCTTACAATTTTGAATTTATTATGCAAATTTTACTTTTCAAATATAATTACATCAAGTATTTATTCTCCTCTATAAAATATCATTTAATTTTTATTCTGCGTCCTTCTCTTATTACATGACTCAGTTTTGCTTTCTTTTCTTTTTTTTTCTCCATAAGACACCGTGATGCATGAAATAAATATAATTCTAAAACTTATGCACCGAATTCATCTGCAAAAGAACCAAAATTTAAATTGTCTCTCGAAAATCAAGATCATGACAAAAATACACCAAAAATAAATTGAAAATATTACTAATGAGCAATTTCTTCCTAACAATGGTCTTTGACATCTTACTTGATGTTTATCACAAAACAGAAATAAGCAATCACCAACACTATTAAAGTGTGGTGACTCTATGAATACACAAAAAAACATTAATTAGTAATTATTATAATTAATACTAGTGTGTGTCTATTTCTTTAAGATAATAACAAATTAAAATAATTAAAAATTAAATATTATAATAATTATTAAAATGAAAATTATTAATTATTATGAAAAATTATAACATAAATATTTTTTATTATTTTTTATAATGTTATAAATATATAGTATTGGGGGATAATTATTATTTATTATAGGTAATTTTTATAATTAATAGGATAAGTTATATTAATAAGATAGTATTGGTAACAATTTATATGCACTAAAAGTGGTTATAAATAAATTCTCTTTATCAATAGTTATAGATTAATAATTATAGATATAGATTGATAGTTATAGATTAATAATTAGAGATTTAGATTGATAGTTGTAGATAATCATTTTATATTTATAGATTTTAAATCCTAAAAATGAGCATATAAAAATATTTTTTTACTTCATTACCGTTATTGTTAAATTAAAACCTACACAAACTGTAGATTATGTTTCTTTCTATTTATTTCTAAGTACAATGTTTCGAAAGCAATTAGTATTAATAATTGAAATTCTCAATTCTTATCCCATTCAACATGTGAAAAATTGAAATAAAAATGAAAAATAATTCAAATTCCAAAATGTAAACAATATTATTATTATTATTATTATTATTATTATTTATAAATACTTTATCTTCATTATTCTTTCACAATTATTAAATATTTTATTCATACAATTTCATTATTTGATTCGAAGTTACTAAGTTACAATTCATTATTCTATTAAAGTATGAAAAAGTTTCAAATAAAAGATAAGAATTTATTAAATATCCCCACTAATTAAATTTAAATATGATTCATGTGATTATATTTATTGTAATTATAATTAAAATAATAATATATAATGAGATTATTTGATTTGGTGTATATAACTTTATTTCCTTAAAAATAACTACTTCTTTATATATAAAATATATATTTGTTAAATTCTCATACTCAACCTTTATATCAAATAAATAAAGAATAACTTAAAATATGTTTTAAGAATGTATTCTTAAATTTTTTTAGAACTTACAAAAAATCTAAAGTAATACCAATTTAAAAGGAAGAAAAGCCTTAGAGAAGATTCGAAGACGTGAACCTTTAGTCAGATCACGAAGATATTAACCACCGAGCTGTATAACATTGACAAATCACTGGGGTATGCTGAAAATAGTTGTTACAATTATAGAATACTTGCGAACTCTAAAATCCCTAAACCCCTTCTTCCCGCGTCTTTCTCCTCCGTATTATTCTCAAATTCCTTGCTCCTTCGCCCGTTTTCTCTCTCAAGAAAATGGTTACAGCGTTCGGCGTCAAATTCGCCGTCCACCTCATCACCAACCACTTCGGCAATCTCGTCGCTGTAACTCTCTCACTTTCTCGTCTCTCTGATTTATTTTTCATCGGTATTGATATTGAATGTTTGTGTGTGCAGAAAGTGTGCGAAAATCTATTCAGTCATGGACCCCTCACTTTGGATCAATTGGTTCGCTACTCGGAGCTTACTAAGGACCAAGTCAAGAACTCCCTACTCGTCTTAGTTCAACACAATTGTTGCCAAGCATTTGTTTCTGCTCCTGAAGATGACGGTATCATAACACTATTATTTTGTTTGATCCCTTTGTTCTGTTCTTTTTTGCTTCTTTTTAATTCAGTTTCTACTTGCAATAAACGTGTTGGAGTAAAATAATTTTTGAAAAACGGACTTCCTATTTGTAGTGGTTGTGGCGTTTTGGTGGATAACTTTAATGTTTGCAATGAATACTACTGCGTTAGGGCGTGATTGGCTGATTATGATGTTCTAAGTTATTGTGAATGCAGATGATGATGCAGACAGATTGAGAATTAGAACTCAGTACTTGGTTTTGTTTGATAACATAATCCACCGATTGAGATTTCCCAAATTTTTGGAGACTGTGTCGCGGAAGCTTGATGAAGAAGTCGGTTTGATCCTTATTAGTTTCTTTGTAGCTTTTCGTTTTATGGCTTAAAATGCTCAGAGTATTTTCCTCTTGTTTTTGCAGTGTGTGGAGCTTCTTGATGGTTTGCTTCGCGATGGTAGGCTTACCCTCAAACAAATGGTTGACAGAGCAAGTCAAGGGAAAGGCAAGTGTTTTATGATACACTTCATAGGTCGAGTGCTGTTTTGGTTATATTGGTTGATTTAATTATAAAAAGGGGTATTTTTACCCAAATTCGCACATATTATTTTTAAGACTTGTGTAACTTAACGACTAAATCGTAAGCGGTTTAGTCATAATTTCTTTTTGTGAATCAGATGAGGGAACTGTAGATAATTTTAAAACTACCAAAACAAAATGTTTGGAGTGGATATAGGTACATCTACTAGGAGTGTGGTTTGCTTTGGGTTGGCTTATAAGAATGTTACATCAACTTAACTAAATTTGAGGTACAGGAAGACAGTTCTTAGTTGGTTTACAATTGGAGGTAATGATACAGAAAGAACAGTACGAATCTTTCTAAATTACGTCAAAGGGAGATATATTACTGGCCCTACAATTAAACAGTATATTCATTTTAATCAAACATATTCTCAATAATATGTTGAAATTACTGTATTTAAAACATTGTTTAGCTCACCTGGATATCGCAAAATCATGTATTTTATTTCAAATGATATACTTGCAGAAAATGCCGTGGATACAAAAGTTGTACGAGAGATACTGAGTAAACTTTTAACAGCTCGACTTGTTGAACGCTGCCCTGCCCCTGAGCCAGTTGTTTCTACCTCATTTAAAGAAACTACTACTAGGAAGCGGGGTGCTAAGTCTGCCAAGGTAATTTAATTGCTCGCTCAGGTCAATTTCTTTAGGAAGTTGGGTGATCTTTGGTTAATGATTTGGGGTAAGAGGCGTTTGCTGTCTATTGGGTGTAAGCACGTGAGCTTTCTAATGGGATTCCTTACCCTCCTCTTTGTAATTTTTTCATTTATTCTTTTTTGTATTTCTCCATCATCATTATTGTAGCTTTCTAATGGGATTCCTTACCCTCCTCTTTGTAATTTTTTCATCTATTTTTTTTATATTTCTCTATCATCATTATTGTTGTTATTATTATTTAAATCGACCATGAGATTATATATTTGTGAAAGGTCTAATAGGAGTGCAATAGAAGTGTCACAACAACCTTAATGAATTTGACAAGGATAGACTCTGAATAGTTCTAATAGATCTTAGTAAGTGAGTTTATGCCTAACTTAACTTTATAAAATTGACTTGTAAGGTGAGATTTACACGCTATTTATATATTATGATTTAGCTATATCTCCAGTGAGTCGATGTGAGATTTCTAACATACAATGAGATCAATTTACTAGTTAATTGTTTGTTGATTTTTGTATGCACAACGGTCCTTCATTTATTGCTTCCTGTTTAAGATGCTTGTAGTCAAATAAGTGCTATAAAGTGAAAAATTCATGAATATTCTATGTTATCATTTTATTGAAGTTGCAACAGCAATGTGTTTACTCTTGTAAGCTGGATAAAAGAAACACTTTATTTTTTGTAATGTATGTTTTTTAGATATTTGAAGCACCCGAGACATTAGAACAACGAGTTCTAGAAGCAGCAGTGCCTGGGGATGCAATCAGATTTTCATTCACCGCAGATATGAGATCTAATGTTGACGGAGAAGCAAATTCAGATGATGATCAAATTACTAGTGTTGAAAAGAATGATCGTAAGACTATTGTCATCTCATGTGACCAGATCAACTTAGTAGTTTTCAGTTTACAAAATTTTTCTTACAAGTATAATTTTTTTGTTATACCAAATTTGGTGCAGCAAAAGAGGAGGAAATTCTTTGGCGTGCAAATTTTGAGGAGTTTATTCGTCATCTTAGGCATAAGGTAGATATTAACATAGATTTCTTATCTGAGCATTGTGCTATCACTACCCGGTCTACTTGTTTTCCTTGAATTTTGACCTTTTTTGTATTTTCTTTTATTTAGCTTACTGTGAAAGGGTATTGAGCTTCAGAGTTGTAAAAGCATATACTAGATGGCCAGTGATAGTCAAACGTTTTGAATAAAAGTCAGAGATATTTTATTTGTAGAGAAGATATTTTCTAGATTATATAAGTCATGAAAGTTAAATTTGAAATCCTCTTGTCGTTTAAAGGGCAAAAATTCTGTCTGAAATTAGTTAAATGAATACTAGTAATAATAAATGTCAATCTGAATAAACAAAGCATGAAATCACACAGATTGCTTGTTGATTGACACTGCACTTTAACATTTGGCTTGGTCAAATTTAAGTAGGCAATATTTTAGAAGTATGTTCAATGCTCATCTGAATCACATGTTACCTTTCTTACTTCTGAATTTATGGATTCATTCAGCTAAAGGAAGAAACTCATTGTTTTGGGAGGGGGCTATATTTACATGACTGGTTCATATGTATTTTTTCCTGTAAAGCAGCTTGACATTTACTTTTTTTTCCTTGTTGATGCTACCATGTTTTCTGTTTCTTGATGATAAATGTGGCAAAAGAGATTTTGTAATATCATTTATGTGCTCTTCGTTTTCTTTTTAATTTTTCTAGTTAACGATTGTAAAGGTTTCATGGATATCACATCTGTAAGCTATTGTGTTGAATTGATTGAGATTATTTTTTTAATCTTTTGTCTGTATATTGTTATCAGAAGCTTACAATTAAATATTCTATGCATACTGTAGGCATTGATTGAGAATATAAGAACTCAGCATGATGATGGAACTGCTACTATCTTAAGTGCAGTGTTGGAGGCAACAAAAACTGTAGAGAAAAAAGTGAAAATGGATAATTCAGGTGAGCCAGAGTCCTTGCTTTATATGAATTTGGAAACAGTTAGAGATTTTCGAATGTGGAGTATATTAAAATGATATAAACATAGAGTTCGATTCAGATTTGTAGGATTTCCTGCTACATTAAACAATACTAGTAAAAAATGACCTATTTTTTTGGATACAATATGTTATTTCATAAAAGAGAAATGCCAACAAACAACACACACTATCACATTCTCTTAGCTATTAGTTTAAATTTACTAAAAGTTAAAAAAAAAAGTAGTAGGTTCCACGTATTATTTAATGAGTTTTTCTCCTGATTTTTTGTAGCTGTTAATGATTTTTAATCAAGAGTAAAGTGTGTTGAAAAGTGTCTTGCCAGCATTCCTCTTCATAAAATGACTAAAGCAGTTTTTCCATACTCCCTCTCAATATGGTTAATAGCCATTTTCCATTCCTAACACATACAATGTTCTAAAATGCTGGAATGCTCAACACTTCATTAAGTATATCATCTGCATGCTGACTTGTTTAGATGCAGTGTATAGATTAATGTACTTTCTAGTTTTTCTTTAATTAAGCGTCTCTCAACTACAACGTGTTTTATTTCATCATCTTATATTATGATGATTGTACACTTATTTTGGTAAAGTCTCATTGGTCCATTTCTCTTGATCTTCAAATCTTCAAAGATGATTTTTAACCATACTAGTTCACATCACATTCTATTTTTTTAACAGCACCAAGTCATGAGAGTTTCCCTAAGAGAAGTGCATTTCTGTGGTTAATCGTCTATCAATTTCTAACCTAGCATAATCTCCTCTTTCCAAGTTCTAATTCTTTGAATGAGCCACTTTTGTTCTTGATAAACCCTTGTGGAAATCCAAAGCTTCCCATAAGGCCAAGTCTTATATTTAGGCTGCATTACTTAATAAAGAACATGTTGCTGATTCATACACTATATAAGGCTCTTTCCCTTGATATATGTGTAATGTATGGTACTTGCCAAGAATCAGTTCCTTATCTGTTATTGCACTGTCTTATTGTGGATTTTTTAGGGTTTGTTTGGATTAGAAGTGAAATAATGAGAAAGAAAAATAAGGATAAAAATAAAAGAGAAATGCTGAACAAAATATATATTTTTTGGATGGATAGAATAAGAAGGAAAGAAATGGAGAAACTTCTCCGCCGCTAACCTTGTTTAGATGAGTGAAAATAAATAAATAAATAATTTATATAAATAAGATTTTTTACTAATTTAAAAATAAATTAAATGAAAAATTTCCACTTTATACTTAACATAATTTTTATATGTTGCAATAAGTTATTTAATTTTTAGAAAAAGTAAAACAAAAATAATAAAATACATAACATTCCTCTCAAATAAATAATGGAAAATTGGTATTATCATCTCATCTTATTCCTTTTCATTTCCTTATTCAACATTCTTGGTAGATGTTGGGTGTGTCCACTTCTAGTTGAATTGTAGCAATTGTTGAAAATAGATTGTTTTTTTTTTCCTATGAAAAAGAATAGAGGGAAAACACAAAAGATCTATGAGGAAATTATTAAAAGGGATCTCATGGTTAAATATACTTGATAATTTGGTTTTTAATCGAACCCAATCTATGTAGCTGACCCACCCAGTGTGACAAGTTTGCGGTTGTGTGTGATCTGTCTCTCAGCAATTACTTCATGTTTTTCACCTTCCTAGGATTTTGGTGGGAGTAATGAAGCTATAGATAGATGGATAGATGTGTACATGGATGGATAGAGGAATGTGGCCTATGCTCTTTAAAGGGGTTTCCATAGTAGATTTGTTGTATTGTGCAGCTTGTTCCGTTTGTTCCTTCCCTCAAGTTCTCTATTTTGTTCTTTTATTAAGAAGGATTACCTATCCTTCCTTCTCTTTTGTAATTTTTCTGTTGTATATTGATAGAGGCATATGGCCTCTTTAAATGTGTGTCCCTAGTAGATATGTTGGATCGTGCAGCTTATTCCGTTGATTCTCCTCTCTAGTTCTCTGTTTTATTCTTTTGTTGAGAAGGATTCTATACCTCCCTTCACTTTTGTAACTTTTCTGTTGTAATGTATTTTTGTTTCACCATATAGAGAAAGACGTCAATGTAAGCACTGTTATCTCATGGTTATTTATTGGCTTATGCTATATTATCCTATGTTTCAGTTCCCTTGTCACTGGATGCAATTACCGCAGAGGTGATGAAGACCGATACAGGACGAACAATGACCATAGATCGTATCAGAGCTTCCCTTAGCCAGTTGGGCTGTTCACAGAGGATGATTGTAGATGATGCATATAGTATTGGTAAAATTGATATTTTCCTCGTGGAAGACTACTTGTGATATAAAAGATCTATCATTTTATTTTCTTATTTATTAATGTCGAAGAACTCTTTCATAGTCCTGGTTTGTGATTCCTTTAATAGTTTGTAATTCAGAACTTTTCTCTTTTCAGATTTGAAGAAAATTATTGAACGGGCTCAAAATGAAGAGGTTTTATCTTTGTGTTGTTTAGCAATTGCACTACGCACGCACACACACATATATATTGGTTGTGTTGTATAATTTTGTGTTCCATGTTGCAGGTTGAGTCAATTGTGTTGAAAAGGTATGGAAGGGATGCGTACAGAATGTTCAGGCTACTGTCAAAGGATTGTTGTTTTCATGACACAGATAAGGTGATTTACTCATTAATGAAGTTAAAATTAAATTTGCTAATAAATATAGTGATTCTGTCTGTCTTCTTTCATTGATGTTGACAGTTTGAGATTGTTCCAATTAACTTGATGCTTTGGATTATTGTTCACTGCAGTAACCCCATGTGGTTTTCGAAGTTTGAACTGATTGATGACATTTAGGGGTGTTTAAAATATTATAAATGTTCCCCCAGCACTCTCTAAATATTTTATATCTTCATTTGTGTTATTTAAAAAATATATTAGTGCACCCATTCCTTTAGTTTTCAAATTGCTCCATTTTGTACTCGTATTTGCACTGGATTCTAGTACTGTACCCATATTAATGCAATATGAATGGAGGATCAAACCTCCTACGTCAACATTTATCACCTCAATATCTTTTGTGTGCTTCTCGAATAGAAAGACAATTCACCTCAATATCTTGTCAGTCTGATGCTTCTCATCCATTTCCGTGACCCAACCAATATCTTTAACAACCCAGGAATTACAAGTTGGAGTAGCAGCAAAAGAAAATAGGCCCAAATTCAACCTCTAGAGGATGAGATACCTAATATGAGCGGCGTAGTGGTGGAGGCAAAAGTGGGTGGATAAGTGGCGAAAAGAGTCTAACATAAACATGACCTGGTTTGAAACGTTCTGTAGAATGAGAAACGTTAGAAAAATTAGGGACGATAACAAAATCGTTAGAGGAAAGCTAAAATATGTGAAATTGGTGGTCTAAGGAAACCACATTCCTAAAGACGTGAAAGCAATAAGAGGTTGCATCATAACAATAAATCCATTTGTGAGTGGTACTATAACCTAAGAATGCAGACATGATATAGGCTCCGAGCTTATGATGTTTAGTAGGTAGAAGGTGGACAACAAACAACCAAAGGGTTGCAGATCAGTATAATCAAGATAAACTTGAAAAAGGTGAGAGAAAGGAGAATCAAACCAGAGAACCTGGGGAGGGAAAGAAAGACATCCAAATAACCAATTATCCCTTACAAAAGCTGTTAGATTAGGATGTGTAATAACTTCATCCACGTTGACAGTCTTTCACGATGCTTCACATATACGGAAATCCAATGAAAGATTTCTAAACTGATGTTTTCTGCCAGGGATTACATAATCCTCCATTTTTTTTTTCAAATATTAAAAAAGAAATTTAATGGACTCATTCTATAATGCTGTTGTGACCTTAAGTGCTTCTCTTCAATTTGTAGATAGCAGCATCTACTCTGGTTGAGAAAAAAGAGGCTCCAAAGTTGCTATATAGGTTATGGAAGGACAGTTACTTGTATATGGAGGTGGTTTATCTTTTCAATATTTATAAACATTTTAGAAATCAGTTTACATTTGTGTCTTGATATTTAATCTTTCCACAACTTAATCGTCCTTACAGAAAGTAGTTGCGACGGGAGTCAAGCAAACAACTATTTTGATGTGGAAAGTCAATAAACCTCTGCTTTGGGAACATGTACTGGACGAGATGTACCACGCTGCCTTAAATTTGAGCCTAAGAATGGCTTTTGAGCAGGAAAAGGATGAAGAGGTTAGTAATCTAAAATTGTTCATAAATTGATCGACCTCCCTTAATAAAATTATGTTTATAAGATTAGTTTATAATATCTTAAGCAAGTTTTGGTTTTTGTGTAAACCCCGTTGTGACACGGATGTGGTTGTTGTAGTTCCCATCCTCCACAGGGTTTTTTTAGGGAGTCTTTCGTCTGTCTATTATCCATAATATAGTTGATATTTATATTGATTTACCATCATCACTGTATTTTTGTTGGTCATCAATGTCTTCAAAAATTATTGAAAAAAATAATCATAGCTGAATTAATAAAATGTTATATTCAAGGAATGATAATGTTCCTATTATCTGTAAAAAAAGCATACATTAAGGATGTGTGAGATAACTGTGAAAATTAAAATATTTCATTATTGATTATGTATATAATCGATTATAGTCGGAATTGGTTTTTGTTGAGGTTAATTTTCTTAAATGTGATTTTAAGATGATTATTTATTTTAAGTACAACAAAAAAGATCAGTTTTTACATAGTAATTGTAAAAAAGGGTATGTATGAAGCTGAAAGAGAACCTTTTTTTTTTTAAACTTTTAAGGGTATTTGGAGATATCATATTCGAGAATAATAAGCATTGAAAAATTATAAGTTAACAAATTGTTAGATACATAAAATCAGCTTTTTATAATTTTTTTGTAAATTTAATCAAAGGTCCGTAAAAACCATCAATAATTCTCCCAGAACATTTTTTCCAACAACACCAGCTCAAAATCAACAATTTAAATTATTCCAAACATACTCTAAAACTATGATAAGCCAGTCAAGTTTCTGATAGGCGGACAGCCATATGGATTTGTCGTCTATTTTAAAGTATACATACAACTTCACTAATAATTGTCTTTCTAAATCTTTCAAGTACAAATGACTGTAAGGTTTCCATTATATATTGTTTTTGCCCATTATCAAATGTTCCAGTCTGAAGTAATAGTTATGGGAGTCTACCTACTATTACTGTTAGAAAAGAACAGTTTTCAGTAACTAGTCCTAGGTGCTGTAATGCGTTATCTGAGTTGTTGCCAATTTCCGTGGACTTGGCATATTGATAGTTGTCAGCTGAGAATAGAGTTCCTCCATTCTTGCACTTCGTCTGATACTCTGAAACAAAATGTATAATGGATTAGTATTTTTACCACATTTCCTGCGTTAAGTTTAAGTATCTGTCGTTTGGTTCGCGCTAAAGTGTTGTCGCTACTTGTTTCAGCTTTTAAATGTTCCCAAAGACAAGCTTAAGGAGCCAGGGCCACTGCAGAAGAAATACAAACGGCTACTAAATGTCTGGTTACTCCTGGGATCATCATTGATGAAGCTCGATGAAGCTCTCATGCTCTTCCATGACTTCTGAATACAAATTTTTGGGATAATTATAATGATTTTTTTATTAAAAGAATGACAAAGTTGACAATTTAACTTCTCCTGACAGACAGAAACTTAACTTTCACAGCAATTAACAAACTTGCATATAGAAAACAAAAGGAAATCACACGGACGAAAGTACCACTTACCATGTTTAGTTAGACGAGCTATTACTTTATAATAATTATAGACTTAGATGAAATAAATTCACACTTAACATTCTTATTCATAGTATTATTTTGCATATTGTCCCTTAAAACCATAGGCTTGAATTATCCTTTCGTCAGTTTATAGCATAAGCTTTCAAATAATTATAATTTTTTTAATTAGACAAGCGATTATTTAGCATTTGATCCAAAATTGTTATGAAGTAATTGAGGTGATATGCTTTCAATTTCATTATATAAATGTTACATAGATGAAAAAGTTGGCAGGGAAATGTAACAAATTCTAAGTGAACAATAAGAGGAAAGTAGATTTGCGGACAAATAGAATCATACACCAAAAGATACAATAATAAAATGCCACATAAATTCATATGCTTTATATGCTCCTAGGTGCAATTTCGAGTATTTTCTTTTTACATAAAAATGTACGACCTTTCTCTTATTAAATTGAATAAAGCTTTATTATTTGCTAAGAAGAGGCGCTTAATTGAAAAGAACACAAACTTTTCGTTATAGGAATTCCTTTGGGAATTAATTAACTCTTTTTATTCTAATCAACAGGTTTTAAACGGTAACAACATTCAAATTCAAATTAAGTATAGAAGCATTAAAATTTACCGTAATTTTAAATTTTATTTCCCAATCCTAAACTATATGTAAGAATTTCTTTTTATAATATATATAAGTATAAATTAATTTCTTGTGATTTGTGTCACTGAATAATTAGTCCTACATATTCATACATATATCTCTGTCAAACATATCATCATAGTTAAAAAAAAAAAAAATACATTAACAATAAAGTAGGGTAAGTTAGTGTTTTAAAATTTGACATATATACATATATTAAACCATATACTTAAAATTTCAAAATTGATATAAATCATTCAAATCTCGTTCATACATTCTCATAGATAAATATTTTGTTTAAACGAATCGTAGTTAAGTATTTAACTTTTAGCTCAAACTATCATGTCATAAGTTATAGACACTTGACTCAACCTCTTAGATTCAGAGATTTACACTTGTCATATTACATTCATTAGATTTGTTACAGAACAAAGCTATATAATAGAAATGTAGTATACTTGTATGAGAGGATAAATCCTCATGACTTACCAAATAGTTCTTTTTTTTTTCACATTGCAAATTATGTCATAGGAAATTCTTCGACTCTCACCGCATAATATTTTGTTGTTCTATGTGAATTCAATATCAATACAGTCAAAATACTTCAGACAAAATTCCAAATTCAATACACAACCTAAACATGTCAACATACTATTCTCTCCCTTGGAATAATTATGTTTACAATTCATTCACATGAATTCATGAATATACATACATACATATTCAATCAATTAAAAATACAAACAAACAAAAATTAACTTTTAAGCGAGAATTTTTTAGCTTTAGCGAAAATTGGTCCACTTGTGCAAAAATCTAGTCAAGAACAAAGTTGAATTTATGTTTTATTTTTGTTTAAGCGAAAATTGGGTCAAGAGTAAAGCTCATTTTCTATTTTCCCTCAAAGTGAAAATCAGGTTGATAACAAATATTGATTTCCTACTACATTTTTATATGAGCCAAAATATAATAATTTACAACTTTTAGACAACTTAAAAGGCCAACATAACTTTAATTTGGCCAATTAAAACTTACACTCTCATTAAACTCATAAATCAATCTATAATAAATATAGGTAAATTAACTATTCTCATTAAAAACCATACTCAAAATTCACTTTAACAATTTTCACAACTTAACATACAAAGTCTATTCACCATCTCAATATCTCAATATTTAATCCAAAGTACTCTATAAAAAAATTTTAGTAACCAAACACTCAAATAACATTCTACTCTATTTCAAACATTTACATATTTCCAAACAAAAAACACAAATCTTGTATAGAAATAAAAATCATTGTAACCATGCACATTTACTTCAAGATCATCTATCCTCAAATACTATCAAAACATAAATAGATTTTCTTACCTATTAAAGCATTTTTAGATTTAAAGTCAAACTTTCAACTTATCCTGTCCACACAGAAAGTTAAACTGTACACACATAAGATTCTATTAATATTTGAATATAACTCTATGATCTTCAATTAATAAAGATTCATTTTTTTAAGGACCATATACAAGATTTGGAGTCCCATGTATTCAAAACTTTTCAAAACCAACTCAAAAAAAAATAGCTAAAGAGAACTTATTATAAAATTTTAATAGGACATACTTGCTCTGTTCTCAATCAGAATATCCAAGACGGATTCTAATCTACGAAAGGATGAACAAATCTTTCAAAATTTTAGAAAAAAAATGTTTATAGATAGATTAAGATATTTCTAATAAGAAGTTTGGATACTTAAACTTTGTCTATTTATTTACTTTGTTATAAAATTGACAAACTTTAAAAGAATTATGTCAAAATAAAAAAAAAATATATTAAAAAATTATTCATCAAATGCAAAAGCTTGTTCTCTGAAATAATATTTAGATAAATAATAAGATATTAGTAATAGTGAGTCTATGATAACTCTACTCCATAAGTCTTATTTAATTTAAGATACTTTCTTTTAATTTTAAACTATTTTTTAATTATTTATTTATTATGATTTATTCCATAATGAAAGTGTTTTGCAAATTTTAATATAAAATGTTATAATAACATTAATAATTTTAACAGGTGGATGAACTCGTACGCGATGAAAGATTATAGGGGCGAAAATACTTTTTTTTTATATTATAGTATTTCTTATCTATTAATTTTTATTGTTTCTCATGTAACAAAGAATTTTTTTTTCTGTTAAAAATGTTTGAAATATAAAAACAAAGGTATTTCTTTAAATACGTATACTTTTTCTTATAATTATGTTTATATTAAATTATTTATTATTTTTATTATACTAAATTTTCAATATATTATTATTGTTTCTAATTAAAATTATTGGTCGAGATAAGTCCCTTTCGATTAAGCGTGATCGGTTGTTAAAAAGAATAAAATAAGATGTGAAGGATGAGATTATGCACGTTTATAATATTTTGAAATAGCCACTGATTAAAATTCCGATTGAAAACGTTTCTACCTACGCCTCTGCAACAGAGATCGCGTCTATTTCTTTCTTGTTCGAGATAATTTTACTTCACCTAAATCAAATTATTATGAACAATAAATTTTTTCTTCAAAATATTTAATGCAGTTATATAGGCATAACTTAAACTTGGAGCAACTATTAAACTCAAATATTCTAAATTTATTATTATAATAAATTGACGTACGTTGATATATGTAGCCAAAAAATAAAGTGTTACACTTTTAATTAAATCTTGTCCCGTTTCATATTTCTTTTGTTTGCAATTTTATTGAATTTAATTTTCCTCACTTTTTGAAACAATTATTAAGAACATCCTTAATGTTTTGTCTAGTTTATCAATTAAAATATTTTTTTTTCCAAAAAGAACATAGTAATTTATTTCTCCAGTATTACATATATAAGTAATTTATCATTAAAAAAATTATCACACAATACTATTTATATAAAGAAGTTTTCATTATTTGTTACGGTAAGTAAAGTACGACTTTCTCCGCTGCTCATCGTGCCTAACGTGTTTTAATTTTCATCCATATCTTTTGGACTGTCATTTTGCACTTTCGCCGTTATCTTGCTCCGTCGTCTATTAAAAAACAATATTTTTATGCATGTAAATGATATACAATGCTCTTTAGTATATGGTATTTTTATAATATATAGTTGAGTGGTCCATGATTGTAACCATATCCGACTCACATGAATGGATAATTAAAATTATCTTATAAATTTAGATGTTTTTAAGAGAGTTTTTTTTAATTTATTTTACTAAGTACTTAAATAATTAAATATTTTGTATTTAAATTTTATCATTATGGTGTAACTGTTATTTTTCTTATTTCTAATTCACTAATCGACTTTTTCCTTTTTCTCAATCTCTTTCAATTTGTCAATTAATTTTCTTCCTTTTTAATAATAGTTGGATGACTTAGAATTAAAAGATAAAAATAATAATATATCATCTTATTTATGACAAAATCAAACAATAAAATGGTTAAATAAAAATAAAAAACTATTTTGAACACTCAATAAAATAAATTTTTAGTAAAAATAAAGTTAAAAATACTTCAAATTTATAAGGTAATTATATTTAATTAAACTTAAACAATTATAAAAATTTTCTTCATCTTCAGTATAGACGTCTATTTCAAAGTAAAATGTTCATCAATTTATTCCAAATCACTCACCTTTATTTCTTTTATATTTGTTTTTTTTTTCTTAAAAGTGTAAGATCCTTTCTTGTCTAAAATTATTTTACGGAAACTAATGAGGTAAATATAACTTCAAAAGACTCTTAAAAATATATTTTAAAACAATTACCTTAAAGGTAGCAGTGTAAATTATTGACATATTTAAAACTATATTTATTTACTATTAAAATTAAATAATAATAAATATATTACAATTAAAAATAAAATATTGACAAATTAAAAAATTGCTTTAAAATAAATACATTAGAAGTTGGCATTATTTTTCTAATTCATGCTTCTCTTGTACTAGTCAAAAAAAATAATTGACGCAAAAAAAAAAAAAAAAAGTGTAATGCTCTTGATGGCTGTACTGTATATGGTTTAACTATTTACGTACCCTGGGTATTCACAAAGCATGTACTAAGTTTGGCTTATTATAAGCCAAAGACGGTGGAGACGTGATTTTTGTTTCTTTTGCATAGCGCGTTGACTACAACCAAACATTGACGACAAAGATTTGTTTTCCCACACCTTTTTCTGTTTCTTCCTCAGTCGCAAATTTTCACTTCTAAACATAATTAAGCTGTGTGGACAAAACCTGAGAAACAACAACCGACCAAAACCTTTGAAACTCAAAGAGATGTTGGACCCTCAAAAAGACAATGGTCAAACATATCGTGAGGGTCAAAAAAGTCAACCGCAGGAAAAATAATAACAATAATAATAAAAGCACAAGCGTAACTACTCATTCCTTAGTCAAAAGCCACCTATTAATTCTCCTATCCAAAACCTTCTAATATAAATACAAACATATATTACCATGTCTTCCTTCACAACACAACCATAATCTTAGAAGCTTAAGTATTAGATAGATACAAAGAGAGAGATGGAGTTTGTAGGGCTATGTGGGGTTCTTCTTGCCTTCTATTTAGTACTTTGCCTCTTCTTGTTCTTCATACTAACTTTTTCTTGGTGGGTTTTCCCTAACCAAAAACTTAACTTGCTTAAGAAATGTGGGTTGGGAGGGCCAACCCCAAGTTTTCCACTTGGGAACATTGAAGAGATGAAAAGAAAGAGTATCATTCAATCTTCAGTTGTTTCCTCAGATCTCCCACACGATATACACTCTTTCGTTTTCCCTTACTTCTCTAGCTGGCAGAAATCACATGGTAAGTCTCCCATGTCATGCATATGTAACAACTCAAATGGTCATGATGTTTATGGAGGTCTTGTTAAGTATGCTTTTTTTTGTTGGTGTAGGTAAGGTGTTCGTGTACTGGTTGGGCACGGAGCCATTTTTGTACATTGCGGAGCCAGAGTTTTTGAAGAAAATGTCGAATGTGGTGATGGCCAAGAAATGGGGCAAGCCAAGTGTGTTTAGAAATGACAGAGACCCTATGTTTGGGAGTGGTTTAGTCATGGTTGAGGGCAATGATTGGGTTCGTCAGAGGCACATTGTTGCTCCCGCATTCAATCCCATTAACTTGAAGGTATCTCTCCATTAATTGAGTCACTGCACTAATATATAGTATATGTATGAGGTGTTAGATGAATATTTTGGATGTTTTTCACGTATAAAATCTATGTTGTTCGATCTTCATCCAACCTTGTGTTATGTGATATATAGGGAATGGCAAATGTGATGGTTGAATCTACGAATCAAATGATAGAAAGATGGGTTACCCAAATAAACTCTTTCAACCCTGAAATCGACGTGGAGAGAGAGATTTTAGCAACAGCTGGAGAGATCATAGCAAGAACAAGTTTTGGCATGAAAGACGACAATGCAAGAGACGCGATTGTTAAATTACGAGCCTTGCAAATGACACTCTTCAAGACCAATCGGTACGTAGGGGTTCCCTTTGGCAAGTATTTCAACGTGAAGAAAACGTTAGAGGCCAAGAAACTTGGGAAAGAACTCGACGAGCTCTTGTTGACCATCATAGAAGCTCGGAAGAATTCACCGACCAAAAGTTCTCAACAAGATTTGTTAGGTTTGTTGCTGCAAGAAAATCACGAGGTTGATGGACGGTCAGGGAAGACGTTAACATCGCGAGAAGTTGTTGATGAGTGCAAGACCTTCTTCTTCGGAGGCCATGAAACCACAGCACTTGCTATCACGTGGACCTTGCTGCTTCTAGCCATGCACCAAGATTGGCAAGACCAGTTGAGAGATGAGATACGAGAAGTGGCGGGTGGTGACAAGCTTGATATCACAATGCTCTCTGGTTTAAAGAAGGTACGTTGTTTGATCCTGTGCTCTCCCTACGTTAAGATCTTTTGCATGTAAACTAAGAATCTCTTGACCAAACATGCAGATGAAATGGGTTATGAATGAAGTTCTAAGACTGTACCCTCCAGCACCAAATGTGCAAAGGCAAGTGAGAGAAGACGTAAAAGTTGATGATATAACAGTGCCCAATGGAACGAACATGTGGATAGATGTGGTGGCCATGCACCACGACCCTGAGCTATGGGGAAAGGATGCGAATGAGTTCAGGCCAGAGAGGTTCATGGATGATGTGAATGGTGGATGCAAGCACAAGATGGGGTATTTGCCTTTTGGGTTTGGAGGGAGAATGTGTGTTGGTAGAAATTTGACCTTCATGGAGTACAAGATTGTGTTAACCCTTCTTCTCTCTAGGTTTACTTTTAAGGTTTCCCCTGATTACAAGCATTCACCATCTATTATGCTCTCCCTAAGGCCAACTCATGGACTTCCACTCATAGTTCAGCCCCTTTAGAAAATTTAACCCAATTCTTTGTTAGACTCTCATAGTGATAGTTCATTCAGCCTTGTAGATATTAAAAATTCAGGAGTGTGGGATTGCATTCAACTCAGTTTTATAGAGAAGAGATGTGCAGAATTGCATAGTTCGGCTCCTTCATAACTTTATAACTCAGTCGTTGATACAATGGAAAACACTGTAGGAAATTTTGAGGTGGTGATGGTGAAGCTATGTAATGTGCTATGTAGTTCAATTTCAGTAAGTTCAGCAATATTTGAGGATTACTTTAAAGTAAATTACTTATATTTTTGGTGTAAGGTTAACTTACCATAATTTGGCTGGAGTACTTATCAATAAATTCTTTGAATCCTTTCTTAGTGTAAGTGGCTGAATAGACCTTGTAAATGAATACCTCTTGCCTTTCCGTTGTACTATCGTTTATTTATTTTGGGACACAAAATTTGAATTTTTGTAATTGATTCAACACATGAAATTTATTCTACGAAAATAAAACTACGAAACTTAACTAAAGGTTTGACCATTAAAAAATAAAAATTAAATAAAATCACACCTTTCGCAACGTTTTCAATATGTTCCTTTCTTTTACTTGATTAGTTGAGCAACAAAATTTTTACATTTTGAATTATTTTGAAAAAGCTACATACATATATATAACTTGCTAATAATTATTTTATATGGTAGTGGGTGACTTGCATCACCTATATAACATGCAGATTATGAGATTCACCACCATATATAATAGTAATAATAAAATGGTTAATATATTATACCATTGATTTTTATTCTGAAAACATCGAGTCCTAAGACTATGGAATATAGGCCAAATGTTCCACTATTGAATGAAACGATTAACATCAATTTTATGGTAAGAACCAACTTAAAAATTGCCAAAATTGAAATTTAAACATTTTTTTTTTACTTCTATTGTATTCGAAATACGCACATCTTTTATGTGGGGTACATGACATTATCTGACGTAAAAATATTCTTTTAAGTCTGTTCAAATACAACCGAATTTGATAACATTAACATTCGAGATCTCAGACGGAACCTCTTTTTCGGGTTTTATAAATCTTATATTTGTTCCAAAGTTTTCTGTCTCCTTTGTCATACACCATACCAAATTTCAGTACTCTTCAGGTAATAAATTTGTTTTCATTTTTTTATTTTTATGCTGAATTTGTTTGCTCGCCATAAACATTCATTTAGGGTTTTGGAAACTTGGGCTTGGTTGAGATCCCAATAAAACATTATTGTGGAAAAAGTTTTGATCTTGATATATATAAAGTATTAACCGTGGAAGGAGGAAGGAAGAAAGATGATGGGTGAGAAGTTTTGTGTGAACAAAGAATACAAGGGTATCTTAGATTTTCTGCCGGGTGCAGAGTCTGTTGCTTTTCTGCACTCTCCAATAATGTCTTTCTGATTGCTCCTTCTGCAGGCGCTGTAAAAGGGGTCAATGTTTCTCATGTGGAAAATAGTTGACAAAGATTGTCAAATATTTTTATGTGCATATTCCTTCACATTTAGCCAAAAACACAAAAAGAGAGTCTACTTAAAAATATTATAACTTCTGATAGAAATTTTAAAATGGTGTATATATATATATATATATATATATATATATATATATAACTTTAGAAACTAACTGATGTACATTATATTCAATTTTCATATCAGTTGAGAATTAATGTAAAAACTTTTCAACTTTCTTTATTAATAACCATATAAATAATTAAAAGAGAGAATAACTACCACAAAAATTGTATTGAGCTTGAATACGTGAAATTAATACTTGACATATCTTTTAATATATACCTAGTCATTTTTCCTCTTGCTATATATTAAAATAATTTCATATATAGTCATTTATTCTTGGTACTCTTTCAACCTAAAATAAAGACTCTACATTTTCTTTCGTTTTTCACCATTTAGTAACATAATTTTCATTTACAATAATTTATAAATTATAAGTCATAATTACATATTCAATTTAATTTCATCATATCCCCGATAATCCAATGTATATCGTCAATCGTGATTTTAAATTATAAGTAGAGCATTGAAATTTAATACAATATTATAATTAAAGCATTTATTCAAAAAAAACTCTTTCAAGTGAGTATCATGTATTCATTAACTTAATTAAAGCATTGAAATATGATATAATAATGCCATTTTTAAATTAAAAGAAGAAGTTAATTTTTTTTTTTAAATCTACTCAAAACAATTTACATTTCATTAAGTAAATTTCATTAATGAAAAATTTCAGTTCATCAGCTCCTAATCCATTGAACAATTTTTTTTTTATGAATGAATAAATTATGTAAATATCAATTACTTTAAAAACATGAAATTGGCATGGAAAACATATTCAATATTCCAATAAAAATCTATATCTAAAAATAGAGATTCGGTCTGTGTCTGTCTCTGTCTTTAATTCGCTTACAAATTCACTAATAAATTTGGTCATTATATATTAGTGACCAATAAAATAGTGACTGATGGGGTTTAATCACTAATTATGTTATTATGTCTATTACAATAGAAATTCTTCTAACATAACAACACTAATTCTAGATTGTCCTAAATTTAATAATAATAATAATAACAAGACTTAAATCAATTTACTTTCAAAAAACCTAATTCAATTAAGTTTTATATCAAATTTTAGCTACGTGTTAGTTATGACATTAGTTTGCTGTATGAAAAAGAGTTCTTGTAGATCATAAGAATCTATCATGTCCTATGAGTGGACTGTGCTTATGTTATATAGTTTTGTAGTGATGACAATTTAGTGAAGATAATATGATAGTTATAAATCTCTCTAATTAGACACTTGGTTATGATGTTGATTCAATTAATATTGAAAATTATATTTATGAGAATAAATGTTAATGAAATACAATAAAATATATGTATAAGTTTTTGTGATATATATGAATTTATAGAAAATAAATTTTAACTTTTTCTATTTTGTGTGATCTTATGTTATTTATCAAATGTCATGATGATCATTAAAAAAGACGATATTACTAAAGGATAGTTTTGATATATATATATATATATATATATATATATATATATATATATATATATATATATATATATATTTGTAGTTGTGTTTATTATTTCTTAAAAAGAAAAATGATTTATATGTGTGTGAGATTATATTTGAGATGTTAAAATTGAATAAATAAAACCGATGAAATATATAAGAAAAAAATTAAGACAGTTTTTATATTCTCTCATCACCAGTTTAATTCATTATCTTTTAGTTAGTAAAACATAAAGTCATTGTTTGTTCTTATTTTACTTATTTTTTTTAATAACTCAAATCTCAAGAATAAAAGGTAACTCAATCTTGATCTACTTGACAATAAAATATTAATTTTATAGTACAATATTTATAATATTTTTTTACATGAGTTTTTTCTGTTTCTCATGCAAAAAGTTTCTAATATATGAATAATTGTAGAATATAAGAATTTAAATAGTTATATATATTTTTTTTAAAGTTTCTACACTTTAACCAATTTAAATATTCTTAACTTTTTTAAAATATTTTTGGACGAATTTTTTTTAGGAATATAACATGAAATTTAATGACTATATTTTCTTATAACAATTTTTTAATTGTGATTTGTTTATTGTATACATACATATATATATATATATATATATATATATATATATATATATATATATATATATATATATATATATATTTATATA
>Ga0209700_101478_pt1 | contig 48820 bp, 23 predicted proteins | sample SiratroredBW_FD_187528 | JGI IMG/M metagenome (GOLD analysis project Ga0209700, IMG submission 187528) | Root nodule microbial communities of legume samples collected from California, USA - Siratro red BW (SPAdes) (version 2) | ecosystem: Host-associated > Plants > Roots > Nodule | place: USA...
TCTACTCAACAGATTACAAAATGTATTAAGATCAGAGTAGAACACTTAGCTTTGGACCAAGATCACAGTTTCACGAATTCAACTCAATAGTAAAGCTCCAAGATTAGTATTCTTGATGAAAAATTGAATGCCAAATGATCATAAGGTATTCGCACATTTTTCTCTCTCAAGGATATCAAATATTCGCTCAAAAATTATTTCTATATATGAAAATCACGTGCATGTCCTTTATATAAGAAAATTGATCATAAGTCCATTAAAACTTCAATCAATTGTACCAATTTCTCAATCAATTGAATTTCTTTTTCACTTAGCAGAAAATTCATCAAGTTTAGATTCTGAAAACAGTTTACTGATTTCCTTCCTGAAATAGTTTCTCAAAATATGATTTGGCCTTATTTAAAACCTTTTGATAATTTGATTAATAAAATTAATTTTGGAGCTTATTTTGAATTATCAATTATGCAACTTATGATTTTGAACTAAAGACAAAACTCACAAGCACACACAGTCTAAGTCTAAGACCAAATCTCCATCAATCTCTGAGTCTTCATGCAATCCACACTGCTTGCTAAGATTCATTATAGACTTCATTCTTGTGTTGATTTCATTAAATCTTATAGCAGCTCTTGGTGCTAACACATGTGACTGAAGAAGAAAAAGATCTGATTTGGGAGGATCTTTGTTAAGTAACAAATTTATAGGTTATAATAATTACATGATGAATTCTTTTGTTCATTGCTTAATGACTTATTTATTTAATTTTGCAGACAAGCTTTGAGTTTGAAACCTCCAACTTCATTAAGAAGAAGATTATGTCATCCATTGGCGCAAAATGGAGACAATTCAAGGTCACCTTGACCACTACATACATCTATGGAAAACACAAGGGAAAGTCCCCTTGTGAAAAATATGGAATTGATGAAGAGACTTGGACACAATTTGTCCAAATTAGAGAGGATCCCTCTTGATAGGTTTTTTTTTTTTAATCACAACTTAATTAAATAATATGAATGTGAGAAAGTGAATTTTGTATTTTGTAGGAGGAGAAGAAGAAACCACAAGATATTACGCATATGAATGTCACCCCTCACCGATTGTCTAGGGGGGGTTATGATTTATTACAAAGGAAGATGATGGAAGAAAAGTTCAAAAGATTACATGATACTTCATCTTTAGAAGATTGTCTCACTTCCATCCCCTCATAGTCGACATGAGAAATGGAAGTTGGCTAGTACTAAACCAGAAGGGCAGATGACATCCACAAAGTCTCAAGAGATTGCCCATCGGATTGTGAGTTAATGTTAATAAATTGAGTATCAAATAATGTTTTCATTTTTAGTATTTAATGATGACTTATATTGTATTATTTTTTGTAGGATGAGCTGGTGCAACAGAGCTTTCTGGGAAGTTTTGTGAGTCAAGGAAGACCAGATATACTGACGACAGCTATTGGCACCCGAGAACACCCCTGTCGTGTCCGCACTGCTGGGTTTGGTGTAGGGGTAAGACAATTTTTTGAATCAGCTCCCCAGTTTTCCTCATCTGTGACTCCAGCCACACAAGACCAGCTAGCTAAGATGAGAGAAGAATTCAAACCAGAATTAAGAGAAGAAATAAGACGAGAATTTGATCAGAGGCTTGAATCCATGGGCATGACACAACAATACAATCCTATGTTGTAGAGTTAGCACAAAGGGTAGTTGAGCTGATGAGGACAAGGACGAAGAGGAGCTACAAACTGATATTTCATATCTTTGTAAGTTGTTTGCTGGAGATCCTCCTCGTTTGGTAGCGATTGAGAGAGTGTATGGTACAGGTTTGACGATCCATACAGTGTCACTTGGAGAAGGTTTAACTAGAGTGGTCATTGAAAAAATTAGACATGCAGATGTCGAGGTGCTAGAGCCCACGTCAGAGGTTAGATTTGTGGGGCAGACACTTGGTACATTTATTGCATGGTCTACATATCTCCTGAAGGTCATTTCTAAAAAGCATAAGGTATATTGTCATCATTTCTCTTCATGTTATTTAAATTTACACTTAATGCTATTTAAATTAATACATTTAGTTTTGGGTTTTTGGTTACAGGATGGTGGGAAGAAACAAAAATCACCAAGTCTTGAGCCGCAACCACCCCAGCAACTCCAAACAAATGTGAATCCAATTCAGGAGTTGTTTAGGCTTTCCCACATCATGTATGATTCACCTTATAAAATTTGGTGGGATCATACAGTATTTGGTGTCGACAATGGTGGTATGCCACTGTACATATACATGCATGACATCATGGGAACCCAAATGTTAAACATTGTTGTCATTTAGTTATGGATGATGTAAGTGCACTTTAGACTTACACACTTTTACATTTCTTTTAAGAATTATGTTTTTTCTGATATTCATAATATTAACAATGCAGGTACATAAATAAATTAGTTTGTGTCACAGGGAATCCTAATATTTATGGATTCCTTGAGCCACATAGTATACAAATGTTTGGAAATAAAAATTGGAATGCTAGAATTATATACAGAGATGGATTCAAGAATCCAAAAAGAGAATTTACTTTGCTCCAATTATTCATTCGTAAGTTACTGATCTTTATATTTTGATTTTAAGTAATTTAGAGAACATGAATAATGGATTGATTATTTCAGGAACCATTGGCAACTAATGGTTGTTTGTCCTCCGGATAACACTGTGGTTTGGTTTTGTTCACTGCATCGTAAGCCAAGTTTAGATATGAAACAAGTAGTACAAGGGTATGAAAAGTAGTACAAGAAATATATACACATTTTTGAAAAGTAAAATAAATATATTTTATAAATATACTCTCCTTTAAAAGTTTGTAAATACATTATCTTTTGAAATTTTGTACATATCTGTGTACATATGTTATTTTTTTTTTCTCAAGGAAAAACTTTTTGTACATACATTGTTATTAAAAATATTTTATAAATACATTCACATGTAAATATTTGTGAAAAAAATCTTTAAATATACATTATTTTTTGAAAATTTATACATACTTTTCTTTTAAAAAATAATACATTTGAGCATAGATTATCATTGAAAAAAATCAGAAAAATACAATGTAGAGCAAGCGTTCATGTATATCATTGAAAAATTAAAAATTACAATTTTGAGCATCCATTCATGCATTACTATTAAAAAAATAAAAAATTAAAAAGAAAATAAAAAAATAGATTTTCATGTAGATATTTTCAAAGGAACAAAATCAGCTTGTAAATATCTATGTATGCATTCACAAAATCTCTTATGCATTTTTCTGGAATTTTGTACATCATATATGCATTCTCAAAAATTTCATTTATATATGCATTCTAAAAAAAAAATTATGCATGCATCCATATTCAAAAAAGAACCAAAATAAATCTAAAAAAATAATCATGCATTCATAAATACATTTTTTCAGAAAAAAATTCTTTCATGCATTATATATGTATTAAAAAATCACGTCTTCATAAATGTATATAAAAAAATCATTCATACATATATTATATATGCATTCAAAAAAAAATCTCATAAATGCATTTTCAAAAAGAAAAAGTCCAAAATTTCATAAATGCATTTTTTTATAAATAAAATAAAATCATTCAGATATGCATTATATATGCATTAAAAAAAAATCATACATTCATAAAGGCATTTTCAAAAACAATATTGGACTTTTATTGGACTTTGTCCAGGAATCTAAAAAAATATGGCAAATATGAGGGGAAATATTATAAACTTTTATCCAATATCCAATAGTGAAGCCATCCAAACTGTTCCAAATTCATACATCCAATGTATTGCAGCATCCAGCTGAAATATACGTCACTTATAAACAAAATAACATACCACACTTCTAGTGAGTGGCACTGCTTCTTTAATTATATAACAGCTGAACCAGGGTCTCCCTCAGTCCGCAGATAGTCACGTTCAGTGACATTATCTGTATCATGACAGAGAATTGTCACAGAAAATTAAAAATGTATATGTTAACCTCCAGCCTATTTCCAAAATAAACATGATATCGATGAATATAGCATAAATTCTAAGATTTTATGGATATCAATACTAACCAAATATAGAATTTTCCAAATTCACACCTCCATTCTGTTTTATGCAAATGCTGCAAATGCCAAAACTAATATGCTTAATATAAAACAGCAAACAACTAATAGAATCTATGAACTTGTAAACATTTGGAAGCAAAGGAAGCTTCAGTAAGAACAGTATTGTAATTTCTAGTACAATGATCTTAATGTCTCCTGTATTTTATATTTACCAGCAATACATTGCCTGGTCATACACATGAAAATGGTAACATGTTGATAAAGATTAAATTTGGAAAAATAATCACTAACTTTACAAAATCTCTCTATAGAAGCCAGCTAAATTGAAGGCAAATATTAGATTGATGAATATTCAAATGTTTTTCATTTCAAGCCCAAGGTAATTTTCCTCCTCAAATGCGTCAAGATCATGCAATTCTACTAAAACTAGATTCTCAAACGGTTTGGGAACAAGTGGAAGTAAAGGTAAGAACAACTGAGGACTCCAAAATCTAATCACGGACATGAGAATAATCATAAGAAAGTTCATGTGAGGTCAACAACATGAAAAACTTTGATCGTTACTCTAGTTCCTAAGAAGGAGTGGAGGCAAGAGGCAATAACTCATTGAGGTCATCAAGGGAAAGCACTTTACCCAAATATTCAGTCATTATACCATCAAGACATCTGGGAGCAACAATATTGAGAAGGTTCTGACAAACACCACAAAGACATTTTGTATCATTGGTGTACTATAGTTTGACATGTTCCCAACCATGTGTCATAAGCACAAAATATTTGTTTCAGTGATGAGTGAATAATAGACTTGAGTACAATACATAATTGAGCATCAATTTTTAACCAACTAGAAAACTCATGTTCAGCAACAGTAGCCACACTCTGAGTAAGATTATCAACATAACCCCGACTCTTAAGTCAGAGTCTAATGTCTGATGCCCACCAATCATAATTAATTCCATCTAATTTGTCAATAGATAGATGCAAATTGACATAATTGGTGTAGATGGATGAATCAAACAGAGCAGCAACATAAGAAGCGATAGATGAAAAAGAGATAGAAAAACCCTAAAAGAATTGATGAACAATCCAACAAACTCCAAACAAGATGAAAGGGGCATCCTAAAAGAGGATGACAAGGAAATTCTAAGCAGGTGGTTGGCACTGGATAATAAGATGAACACTGTGCCACGTGCAGTAGAAAGCGATAGCGGTGGCGAGATTACAGCACATGCAGGTGCATCAAAACTACTATCACTGTGATTGTTGCGGCGTGGTGGTCACTTGGCTTAGAAAATCCCAATCATGGTTTCGTTGGACCTTGTTCACTGGGGAGGCAAGGATTAAACTTAGCTCTAGATACCATATTAAGATAAAAAGAGAGAGGTATACCATGAATCCCTCGTGTATTGAGCACACATAGGATTATGCATTTATAAATAAGAAAATACAAGATATGGGCCAAAACCCGTTACATCTAACAGTTATCAATGGTGCAAACTGAAGAGTAGTTGATTGGGACGAAGAAGTTCAGAAGATCCTCATCCATACCAAATCTTTTAAGAGACTTTGTCCAATACAAGAATCAAAACAAACTATGAGGTCAAGAAGGTACATTTGTATTACAAACTAGGAAATTCTTTATCCCTACTCTTCTAAAAGAAATCCATGACTCATGTTGAGGGGCACTTGGGTTTTCAAAACTTATAAATGAATAGTTTTATTTGTTTATTAGGTCAGTATGAGGTATGGTATTGAAGAGTATGTAGCTTCTTGTGAAACATGTTAGAGAAATAAGTCTGGCATGCATCTTCAGCAAGTCTATTACAACCTCTCCTATTCCAAATAGAAGTTGGACAGGTATGGTATTAAAGAGACTGTAGCTTCTTCTGAAACATGTAAGAGAAATAAGTCCAGCATGCCATCTTCAGCAGGTCTATTACAACCTCTCCCTATTCCAAATAGAAGTTGGACTGACATTTTAGTGGACTTATAGATAACCTCCCAAAAGCTCAAAGGAAAGAGTATATTCTACTGTAGTGGATTGACTAACAGAATTTGATAATTTCTTTGCATTATCACTATCTTTCTCTGCCAGGAGTATTGTGGAACTATTTTAAGGATGTGGTTCCTTGGCATGGATTCCATCTACCATTGTTTCATATCAAAACTAGCTTTTCATGAGTAGTTTCTAGAAGGAACTCTTTAGGATGATAGGAACTCAAATCCACATGAGTATTGTCTATCATACACAAATAGATGGATAGAGAGAGGTCGTCAATAGGTGTTTAGAAGTGTACTTTTGATGTATGATAGGTACAAAACCAAGGTAGTGGTTGATGAATGCCTAATCGCAAATTAAGTATAATGGATCGTTTTGACAAATTCAACCAAACAATATAAAAAATAAAAAATGAAGGAGACAAGAAGATGACAAAGATGCCACAGTCAAGATTGATTGATAAGTTGAGGAAGATTCATCCGATTGAATTAACAATTCAAAGATATGACTCAAAAGTTCCTCATGAGAACCAAGAAAGAATTTCTCTCTAAGCATATAGTTTCTATATCAAACGAGTCAAAAACATATTACAAAGATCAACAAAAGTCTGTTTATACCACAGATCTAAGACTACTAGGCCCATCCAACAAGCTATCTAATAAGTCAAACAACATCAAATTAGAAAAACAGAGACAAATACAAAAGGCTCAATAAAGGATCAAATAAAAAATACATAATTTTAATTCTACAATGTAGGCTCAAGGACCCTTCTTGATGCTTCATAGTAATCGTTCAACACAAATTATAGTGCGTCTACAGGCGTGTCTCCTTTTAGAGCACTTTATGGCCAAGACCTTCCTCCCTTATTGAGAGGGATCACTATTCCTTCTCGAGTTATAGAGATTAACCAGCTAACTCACCAAAGATACACATTGTTGAAGGAGTTAAGAGAGAATTTGTTTTAAGACCAAGATCAAATGAAAAAATATGCATAACATTGTTGCAGAGATGTCCAATTGGAGGTGGGGGATTGGGTGTTTACAAAATTATAACCGTATAAGATGAGATCATTGGCTAAAAGGTCAAAAGAGAAACTGAATTCACATTATTATGATCCTTACAGAATCCTAACCAAAGTGGGAGAAGTAGCTTATTAGCTTGAACTTCCGCCTCATTCTAAAAAACACCTCAGCATTCCACATGACACTTTTTAAGAATGTTATACAGCCTACACAAAAGACCTCAACCCCTCCTGAAGTACTAGCTGTATATCACGAGTTGAAATTGTTTCCAGAAGCTGTGCTGGATTGCAGAATAAATGATGTCTGTCAACAGGAGATTCGTGAGGAAAATGGGAATTAAGTTATTTGATGTTAATTACAAGTACTTAGGAGTTAGTTAGCATGTCAGCAGAGTTAGTTAAGGGTAAGGTTAGTATAAAAAAATAAGGAGAGAGAAGCTGAGGGTACAGGAAATATATTGTTGGGAGGATTCTGGTTCCTCAATATCTTAGATATTTGGAATTAAACACTGTTACTTGCTTCTTCTGGAAATTCATTCTCTTTTTAGTTTTAGAACCAGTTTCTAAATTAATCTGTCAGCAATAACTGGACCAATAACAAAAAATCTTAGCCAACATATATCAGTTAGCTACAGAATCCAGAACAGTACAAGGAGATACTATAACATGCAGGGATCATACAAAGCATCATCTTGACAATAGAACTCAAAAGATAATTAAAAAAACATAAGAATAGAAAGGTGCACCATAGACTGATGACCATTCAGAATCAACAACATACCCATCCAAAGAAAATCGTAGCTCCCTAACAGCCTCAACTCTGTTGCTCCAAGAGTTCCATGTGCTACTTCTAGCGGTGGTTGAAGTCTGTGCGCTAATTTTCTTATCATCTAGCTTTTCTTTGGATGGTGGTGTCGTGAATGTTTGAGAAACACCATTCTCTGTGAGCAGAAGCTTGGCATCCTGGATACTATGACTATGTCCCTTCAAAGATTCTGAGCCAATACCCACTTCTGATTTTAAACTATCACGTTTCTTCAATTTCTCCTGCCCCCTCTTCTGTAGTACTTTTAGTAATGCAGGGCTCATCTTCTCCATTATCTCAGCCTGGGCTTCTGCACTCTCCTGAGCTGATATTTGCTGAATCCGAACCTGATTCTCATGATTAATTTCACTTTCTAGTGACATGGACTTTTGGTCACTTATAATACTACTGGAACTAGTAAAAGACAGCACGCTTGAATTTAAGTGAGTTTGCCCTGGCCTTTGCTCATCTACGGATCCCAAATTGTAATGAGGCTTACTATCAGAGCAAATCTGGTCTAATCCAGAAGCAAATTCACTTTGCTCCTGATGATCCACCTTATTTGATGTATCTATATCCATAATCTTGGTTGAATTGATAAAACCACCATCTGAGTCATCTAACAGTGGTTTCGTATCCAGATTCATTGGAGAAATGACATTATCATTAGAAGATGAAGTTTTCTTGTTTACACTCTTACTGCCGTTTTCATGCTTCTTTTTCCTGTAGTTTGGCAAAAACTTGACACCCCCTCCTCTGATTCCTTCTCCAAGGAAGAACCACCATCCGAACAGATATCTTTCCATTTTCTAAAATCCAAACATTTTTTCTCCTCCTTTGTACCGGCTTAGCAAAGGGTGAAACTCTTTCAAACTCCTGGAAATTTTTATCTTCTTCATCCTCATTATTGTCACTATCATCATCCTCACCATCATCCTTTCCACCACTTAGTGGACGCCAATGCTGTAAAACCACCGGAACCTAACTATCAGTCCAAAAAGCTTACTACATTTTACACAATTTACTTTCATAGTAAACCAAAATGAGTCACCATAACAGCACGTGTTTTCAGTTTTCATAGCCTTCTAAGACCTTCGAGGCTCAACAGACTTGATAAACAGTTCATTGGTTACTCCTACATAGATTTTTTTCACGCAAAACAAATTAATAATTACTAATTTAGCCTCATATCTAACGAGAGACAAAGAAATAGAAAATCCCTCTATTTCATTTGTTGTGTTCATTCAAAAACACGAAGAGGACAACTTAAAATAAGACAAATGCAAAGAACTCCACCACATGCCAAAACAAAGTAGAACTTCGTATATATCTCCTATTAACACTGGCAAAATCTTAATTCAAGCATACCCTACTCGGTTAAACTCACTATAAGCATAGAAAAAATAAAAAAGACTGTTTTTTTTTTATTTTTCTTTTCATACTTTACTCATCACAACACATCTTCGGTTCCATTAAATTCAAGCAAGATACGATACAATATAAGAATATTAAAGCTTTACAATGAAAAGGGTAGGCAAAAGGGGAGTTGAAGGAGAACAAGGGGCACTTACAGGGCCATGTGAACGGTGGCGCGCAACGGGGAAAGGAAGAACAGTGGGTTTGGGAAAAGATATGAAGGGTGTTGTGCGGTCGTTGTGTGAATCCGAGATGCCCTTTTCCACGATGGAACCAACCAATTGAGAGGCATCTTTTTCGTTTATTTGTAGGGAACTCGTACTCAGTATCTTCACTTTCTTAGGTTGTTATCTGCCCTTTTGATGATTCTCCATGGCAATTAGCATACACTTCACCAATGTTTGTTTACAAGAATCCAAAGTTTAAAGATTTGACGAATGAATCCAAATTTGAAAATTAGTTTGAGTATGATTTCAGTCCTAGAATTAGTATGTTGTTGCTTGCTATGTGAAAAACAATAAGAATCAATCTATTGAGATGTATTTCAGTTAAATTAACTTGAGAAAACAACTCATTCATTTCACTTAATATGTTACAAAAAGACAAATTTTGTAGCTTTGGAGAAGAGGTTGTTCAGATTTCAAAAAAAGTGAGAAACTTGAAAATACATTTGACAGAACACGCTGTGAGCAAAATAGCTTCTTGAGCGAGAGATTTTTCAAAGATTTCAAAATATTAACATTGATTCTTATTCTTAAAACAATTCTTGTGTGGTTTTAAGCCATTGGAGTATTAATAGAGCAGCATCTTTGTTTGGGAAAGTTTTTCTTGTCTTTCTTGCTAGTTTGTAGGTGCTGTATTGGGCTTAATTCTTATATGTAATTGGTTTTCTTCAATTGTTTGGGTTGGAAATCATCTAGATAGTGTTTCAAGATATATTTGGTGTTGGTCTTTCATCTAGATAGCGTTTTTAGGTAGGATTTGGAGTAGATTCTGCAAGTTGTATAGAGGGGTATTGCAGAAGGTGTTGTTTGCAATCTTGTAGGATGCAAGATTGTATCTTTAACTTGTGTTTTCATATAATCATTGATTGATTAGTGAAATCTTTGTGCTAGTGATAATGAAACTTGTGAATCAGTATAAAATTTGTGTATTTTTTATTGTCCTTGAGCCCTTCTTTAATTGTGCATTGATTCCACACATGATTTGATTATGCTCCTAAAAACAATCCATTATTTGTAAAAATCATCCCATTAATTTTCTCAAATAGTTAGTAAAAATTGATTTTCAAGCAAAGCCAATATTAACAAACTTGTTGGCAATTAAATTAGATACATTTGAATTTGTTTAAGTTTCAAATTAAAAATTCAATCAACTAAAATATAAAATCAATCATTGTTTTTACATTTACTGTTTAGAATTTGTTAATCAATTGATTTATAATTTCAATTGGTTGATTTTTTTTACTGAAAATTTATAAATTTCATTTTAATCATTCTAAAATGTAAACAGATTGATTGTGCAAATCAATTAACTGTTTTGACTATCAGAATTTTTAAAATTGTTACCAAAAAAATTTCAATCAATTAATCTGACACTTCAATCAATTGTTTTTCTCATCTAAATATTTTAAAATTTGGCTAAGTACCGCTGAAAATTTTAGGTTATTGTTTGTCTAGATCAATCTGTTATTCTTCTTGTATTCTGACTCTTAAGAAATTTCAATCAATTATTTCTGAAATTGATTGTTTTACTATAACTAATCATGATTATCATTCTCTCTTTAAAAGTTTTTGAAAAAGAATTAGTAGTTCAATTCACCCCCTCTTGAACACGACACATAACACATAATGTGAGAGGGAAGAAAAAGAATGAACTTTGAAGGGTCGAACTCTAGAAACTAGGCTTTCTTATGGGCTTAAATTTCCTTGACTTGCAATTAGATATGGCAAAAACTTCTTGCACCCTATCATTGTTTAACTACACCCATCACAAACATAAAATGACTAAAATACTCTCTTCATTAGCTTTTTATAAAATGTTTCCTGGAAAAGTAAATTTAGGTTTTCGAATATGTTTTCTAAAAATAGGTTTTGGAAAATCCTTTTCGGAATGTAAAGTTTATATTCTGAAAAATATTTTTCGAAAATAAATTCTGAAAAAACATATTACAGAACATAAAATTTATATTTTGGAAATTTTTTTCTGGAACTTATTTATTGAAAGCATTTTCCCTAACTTATTTTCAGTGCATCAACAAAGAGTATTTTTGGGTTTTTCAATATCGATGGAGTGCAGGTCACAAATGGTGGGTTGCAAGAAGTTTTTGCCCTTAGATATTCCAGAATTGTGAAAGATATTATGGAGACTACTTCTTCCTACACCTTTATATCTTCTTGATGTACCTCAATAAAGGTAGCGTTTTCATCACCGGATTGCAAATCCATAACTTTTTTGGTTTAGGGTTTAAGGTTTTCATCACCTCTAATCAATTTTTTTAAAAAATAGAAAAATTATCATTTAGTTAGTTCTTCAAATTAATTTTGAGTCGTTTTCTTTATTTTTCTTTTGTTTTCATGAAAAAGTAGAAAAAAAATAGTTTTCATGGTTGTCTATATTCAATTAGTTAAAAAATAAAAAAAAATATTCATTGGCTTTATTATTTAAATTAAATAAAAAAGAAAATTTGGTCCATTTTAAAACGGTCTCGAGAAAAATAAAAATTGATTAAAAGTCCAACCCCTTAAGGTTTGAAAAAAAAATTAGAGTATGTGTTGACCTTTTTCGGCAAGTGTACCGAGTCAAAAGTAATATAGATTTATAAAGTAAGGATGTCGATCCCAGAGAGAACAATTATGTTATTAAATCTTAAATTCACGACTCATTAAGCAAATAAAAGTTTCAAGATTATTTGATAATAATTTGAGTCAATAAACATAAAAGAACAATTAAAAATAAATAACAATTATAAAAAGGAGTTTGCAAGATCTAGAAGGACTCTGGGATTGAACTTCATCTATCTCCCTCATTCATATTTTGGATTTGATAAAAATATACAATATCCGTAACTACTCACAATTGATGAAGAATTAGCTACCCATGGTAGCCGTTACAACCCAATGGAAGGAAGATTGCAAGAGAAGAAGAAAATTGGTGCTTTGCTTTCGTTCCTGCCGTCTGCCTCCGTTCCTCTAGGTCTTGGTGCCTTCAGAAACCCTAAACTCGCCCTTTTAAACTCGTTTTTGGGCCTAGTTTAAGTGACTTTTTGCTTGGAATTTTTTTATTTTAAACTTTTTATTTATTTTCTTCATGAATCTTTCAATCTCTTATTTTCTTCATTCTTTTATACCTGAAATTTCACAATAATTGAGATCAAATGATTTTCTTTAACTCAATACTCAAAACATAAATTTAGATCCAAAAACTCTAAAATTGGGATTAATTACTATCTTAAAGAACACTTAAACCCACAAGTACTTAAGTTTTCTCATATATAAAAACACTCAAAATTGGTACTTATCAACTCCCCCCAACCTAGAATCTTGCTTGTCCTCAAGCAAAGTAATTGGATCCACAAAACCAAGATTTTTCCTAAACAAACATCGTGGTTACTAAAAAATCAGACCCATGGTTCAATCATCAGAACAACTTTCAATTTCAAAACAATAATTCAATATAAGAAAGATTAGAGATTCCAAGTCCAATTAAAGTAGGAAAAGGACACAATCAATCTACAAGACAAACAACTAAAACAAAGACATGATAATCTAATTTAGGAATTTCTCTCTTAATATCTCACAAGGTAGTGTCTCTCTCAACTTCCACTGACTCTGAACAAATTAAAGTTGCCTTTCATTTTTAGTCAAATCACAAACACACAATCAATATGGATCTTAACATTGGTTTTTCAGATAACAAAATGCACACTTCAAACAAGGAGAACATATCTACAACTGAGACAAAATTTTCCTTGAAAAGAATTAATCTATCAACTTTTGATTTCTTCCATCCATCATTTTTCTTCTCTTTTTTTTTTTTTTTTATTCCCTTTTTTTTTTTTTTTTTTTTTTTTTTTTTATTTTTTTTTTTAGAACAAAAGACTGAATTATCTAACCCATTTCATTACATAACCAGCATCTCAAAACTAAATCAACCCTTCCCATTATGAAAATTGCACCTATGTTCTCCTTTCTTAAGCATGCTACAAGGGTGAAAATCATATATCAATTGAGGGTTAGGGTGCAACAAAGAAAATTTCAGTTCAAAGGGTTATAAAAAAAATTGGTTATAAACTTACCTAGTTGGCTTTTTGGATTTGGGTTAAAGTGTCTATATACAAAAATGCCTTAATCATCTCCATGTTTTCATTTGTGAAGTAAAATAACACAAAAATTCAGACAACATCAACTTGATACATTACTTAGTGGAACAGTCAACTCTCAACTGTTTAAGGATTCACAACTCACTTGGCTAATTGGTTTAATTCCTCAATTTTTATCAAGTCTTGTTCTAATCATAACCATGTTCAATTTTCATGCATCAATCACCCACTCAACTTAACTCAAAAATTATAATCTCCTCAAAATTTCCCAATAATAAGCTGATATGACTTAGAACAATCATGAGTCTAGAACAATCATGAGTCTAATTTCTACTCAACCACATAATTAAGCTAAGTACCACACATCAAACATAAAGAAAAAAACAAAAAAAAATAAAAAGATCTCAATTACGGAAAATTAAAGCAAACATCAAATTAAAAACTCACAAACACTGGGGTGCCTCCCAGGAAGCGCTCGTTTAACGTCATATATCTTTACGCCTGATGCTCATTATTTGCTTAGATGAATCACTATTCTTTGAAATTTATTTTGTCTTCTCCAACTCTTCCTAACATTTATTTACTTCTATTTCTTCAATACTGTTGGTGAGAGCTTTCATCAAAGGCTCAGAGGCACAAATTCTCTTCTTCTGTTCATCACAAATTTCATCTAAAACATCCATTTTAAAACATTCTTTTGCTCCACTTGGATGTTTCATAGCTTCAAAAATATCAAAGCTTACTTCTTCATCTTGAACACACACCTTAAGCTGCCCTTTATCAACATCAATAATTACTCTAGCAGTTTTCACGAATGGCCTTCCTAAAATTAAGTGGACTTCAGTATCCTTCTCCATATCCATGACCACAAAATCAACTAGGAACAAGAATTTGTCAACCTTTACTATCAAGTCTTCAACAATCTCATAAGGATGTTTTATAGACCTATCAGCTAGCTGTAGAGTCATCCTTGGAGGTCTCACTTCAACATCTCCAATCTTCTTCAGCATGGAGAGAGGTATAAGATTGATGCTTGTCCCAAGGTCCATTAAAGCTCTTTCAACTGTGAGACTTCCTATGGTGACAGGAAAAGTAAAACTTCCTAGATCTCTAGATTTTTGTGGCAAAGATTTTTGAATAATAGCATTGCATCCAGCTTCTAATTCAATTGTCTCTTGCTTAGGAAACTTTCTCTTCTTGGTAAACAATTCTTTCATAAATTTGGCATAAGTTGGCATTTGCTCTAAGGTTTCAGTAAAAGGCATATTGATCTGCAACTGTTTTAGGATATCCATGAATCTTTCTCTTTACTATTCCTTGAGGGAGCATATGGATAAGGTATATCATTTAAAGGAGCAACATTTTTTAAAGGAGAGTTTCTCATTTGATTTTTACTCTTTTTATTTTTCTCTCTTTTTTCATCACCACTCTCATTTTTCTCTCTATTCTTCTCCTTTTCTCCCACACTCTCAATTTTTTCTTCCTCAACTCTTTTCTCTCTCCCAACAAGATTGTCACCAATGTCTTCTCCTACAACCTTCTCACTCCTTGTTGTGATAGAATTACAATGCACCTTTGGATTAGTTTGAGGGTTGGCTAAAAAATTGATCTGTTATTTGTTTTTCTAACCCCCAATCGCGTAATTAGAAATGAAACTTATCACTATTCTCATTCTTCCCTTACACTACTCGCATCATAACATATTTTCTAATAACAATTTGCTTTCCATTACCCACTTTGCTCGACTCACAATACCAACTCAAAATGCTCTGATCTCACTAAACTTTTCTCTTTAGACACCAAAAAAAATGATTTTCACTCATACTCACCCTTCAATCCTGTGAATACCAAAGAATCATACCACCCCATGTTCACTGCCGTCAACCTAACATCTTCACAACCTTAAACCACTACATTCCCAAACCCACGCTGACCAAGTCTGCTTTCCGACACCACCACAGAACGGAGAATCCTCAACTCTGGTGAGTCTCATCTCCAGTTCAAGCTCAATCTCTCCTATATCGCGATGCTCGTCGTGTCTCGCATCTGCTGACTTCGATACGAGCCTCCAAACACGACCAGAATCCAACGAAAAACACACCTCACCTCGTCGCTCCTATCCAAACCTGAACTCGCTTTCCTCCATATAAAATGTCACACTACACAGCCACCTTCAAGTGGTCGCACCTCTGAACCATCAGCAGCCGTCACAAGACTTCCTCCATACCTCGTCACTGTTCAACCTCTTGTCGCCTCTAAACCATAACGTCATCGTCATCAGGAGAGAAGTCACAGTCAGGCAAAGCCGTTATGCCTCCTCATCACTCTCACATGGCACAACTCAAACACCTCTTTCCCAACCCTAAATCATTTAATGAAGATTTCTAAAGAGGAAAAGATGGACATGGGACGTTAGATCGAGCGCAATGAAGTCCCTACTTGCACCCCAACCTTGTAGTTGCACCTCCCATGTTTAAAAAAGAAAAGAAAAGGGGTTCGGGCCTATGTTGTTGGCCTGACTTTTTTTTTTCCTTTCTTTCTTCCATTTTTACTAATATTTTTCTAAATTCTATTTTATTTATTTATTTTTTTAAAATAATATATACAAATTCTTTCTTGTATTTTATTTTAAAATAATTCGATTAAATCTTCAAATGACCATTTGTGTCATGTCGAATTTAATTTGGAAGAAGTTTGGCTATTTCGTTTAAATATTCAAATGACCGCACATGCCAAACAATATCTAATACGAATTTTTCTCTTAAAAAAATATCAAATTTTCAAAAATTAAAAAATATAAAACATTTCTAAAATTAATAGAAAAAATATAAAATTTTCAAAATTAAAAATACCAATACCATATCCAACAATTTCAAACTAAAACTACATAAACCCTAATAATCCACCATGCATGGAAATGTCTAGGACCAAGGTCAATCCTTGTCGGGCACCAAAAAAAAATATTTTCTTGGTTTTTCTTTGTCTTTACTTGCATCTTCATTGTTATTGTTTTGGAAAAAGTAACATTTTAAAACCACATTAATTTTTCTTATTTGATTAAAGGTACCGTCTTAGACGGGCATTGTAGGGGTGCTAATATCTTCCCCACCCGTAACTGATTCTCGAATTTGTATCTGGTTCGTAGACATCTGTTTTTTTGGTTTTTGCATAGTTTTCCATAATAAAATACGGTGGCGACTCAATCTCTATTTAATATATTTTTATAAAATTTAAAAACAATTTATCATTGTTCCCTATCACAATCCCGATTGCGACAACTGAATCATACAATAATTGAATAGTGCAATTAATGAACCGTGAAATAATTGAGAACATAATTAATGAACCATGCATTTGGTTAATTTATATTAAATGAACTTAATAAACCCTACTCAAAACAACACCAATTAGGAAAAGATGGTAAGAAGGAATAAATGGAAAAATTAAAAATTGGACCAACGACCCACAGAAAAATAGGAATGGGAGGTACATATTAGAAAATGGGAGTGCAAATAAAAAAAACTTATGTTTTTATTTTTATATTATTTTTTATTTTCCTTTTTTGACCCAAAAGAAATTGGATGTTAACACATGCCACGTCAACTTATCAGTAGAGAGGATTTATGAAGCATGTGTCACAAGCTTGGACGTCTAAAGTAGTATAAATAAGTGTATTGGCTCACGTAATTTCTAACTCAGAATGAGTAATGAAATTCTACCAATTTTGGTATTGTACTTGTTCTGGAGTTCTTTCCTAAGCCAATTAGATGGTTCATTATATGCGTGAATCTTTTCTGCACATTAGCAATAGTTTCACCTTGTTGCACTCTAAAGAGTTTATGCTCTTGAATTAGCACAAGCTTCCTAGCTCTTTGCACATCAAATGTGATTCATGTGTGACTTCTAAAATGTCCCACATTTCTTTAGTCGAGGAACATGGAGAAACCCTGAAAAAGTTAATATTTAAAGTAAATGTTATAATATTCTTGGATATGCAATCATATTGAGCTTTTTCATATTTTACATCAAACCGTTTAGATCATAGTTTCTCAACAAGATCATCATTAACAACATACTCAGGAACATAAGGCCCATTTACTACAACATCCCAAATACCACGGTCAATGAAAATCTTCATTCTATATTTTCAAAACTGGTAATTCAACCCATCAAAGCATTGGCAACCTATTGATTAAGTCTCCCTCAGCAAATGACAGTTTGTTTTTAGCCATTAGGATCGAAACTTGAATAAATCTCAAGAACAAGCTCTAATATGAATTGAAAACCATGTTGGTTAAGTTTAAGAGGGGGTAAATTGAACTTTAAAACTTTTTTGAAAATATAGAAACTAAGAATTTTCTTAAAAACTTTTTATAAATAGATTTAAAAACACTTCCTTGAGCTTTTTATGGATCAAACGCATATAGCAGGGAACATACTACCAAACACACACACACAAATACTAAAGAACTAGTCGTCACAATCTTCAACTTGAGTTAGATTCATCAAATATCAATCAGCCAACTTCATCAACATGTCATACCAAATAAAAACTACAAGAAGCAAGATCAAGGACCAACCTACACATACTATGAATGTGTTAAGCATGATCATATTAAACTTGATTGTACTTTATTGATATTGAAACCAAAAATTGAAGAAAAGAAGGAAGCAAAGAAAAAGAGTAAGAAGAAAAGAGCTTACACTGGATGGGAAGACAATACTTCCAACTCATGTAGCAATTCAAGTGAAAGTGATGAAGAATCATCAAGTAAAATGATGGAAATTCATCTAGAAGACTACAAAGTGAACCATTGACCAAGTCCATGGGTAGAAGACTACAAGAGCAATAAGTACTTTAGAAGACTCTTCTTCTATGGAGAGTAACCCTTTTAGAGAATTCCTTTTATTTTCTTCTTAGTCTTGTAAAAATACATTAGCCATGTATGGGAATAGTTTTCCTTTTGTCTAAAAATATAGAAGCATAAGTGGGTTAATTTTGGGGCTGATTGAGGGTTTAAGTCCTAAGGTGCAACCCTTCTCATTATAGAAGTCAAAACTCTAATTGAGGAGGCTAGAAGAAGTCAACTTATTAACACTTGAAAAATCAAAGAAGTAGGCAATGTGGGACTTGGAGAAGGTTGGGTGCCTCTTTCACATGCAACTGCATTTTTCACTTTTTTTCCCACATCATCTAGAATATTGAGTGATAGGTCCCTCCAAGCCTATAAATAAAATACCCACCCGCTCCCCTTTGAATTCACTTCTAAATTGAATGAGAATTGATTATATTATTTTACTTGTCTTCTTATTCTTTTATGGTAAATGAAACCAAGGAACCTTCCTTGAAAGTGAGGGCCTCTTGAGTTTCCTTTGAGAAACTTGAGGAACTAGTTGAGTTATTTTCTTCTTTTGAATCTTCCGCTTTCTTTGAATGTTGCTTCCATCATAAAAGCAGTGTGAGCGATCTTGTAATTGATGAAAATTATGATCAATTGCTTGGTGTATTTAATGAATTACACGAAGAAGCAAAAAGACTCAATATACAAAAAATAGACTTAAAAGAGAGAATAGATGGCTTGAGATTATATTAACTAAATTGTTAGAGGAAAATAACAATTTGAAAACTAATATTTGGTGTTTTAGAAATGATTTATGAAAACTCTTCGTGCAATTGTTGAAAACATTTTCAAGAGGAACTCATGATTGTAAGAAATGCAAGAAGTATCTAACAAAATTTGAGTATCTTATGGAGATCAAATCTTGATGCACTTCTAAGATCACAAAAGTGTGGTATGGAAAATGTTGGAATACCTTAAACCTAAATTTATGAAAATTCTTCACGCAATTGTAAATCAAATTCTTAAGAGTGAACTCATGATTGTGAGGATTGTAAGAAGTATTTGACAAAAATTGAGTATCTTATGGAGATCAAATCTTGATGCACTTCTAAGATCACAAAAGTGTGGTATGGAAAATGTTGGAATACCTTAAATCTAAATTTATGAAAATTCTTCATGTAATTGTAAATCAAATTCTTAAGAGTGAACTCATGATTGTGAGGATTGCAAGAAGTATTTGACAAAAATTGAGTATCTTATGGAGATCAAATCTTGATGCACTTCTAAGATCACAAAAGTGTGGTATGAAAAATGTTGGAATACCTGATAAAGGCCATATTTTAGTGCTTTCAAACTGTAAATTCTGGATAAATTAGTACCTTTGGTGTTGAAAGCAAGCATTTAATGTATATATCTTGACTAGTAATTAATGAAAAGTGCATTATGACTCCAGATTGATAAGGAGAAGGATTTCAAGAAGAATTGAGAAGAACCAGAGAAGATGAGCTGGAAAAGAAAGACAATACAGTGGTTAAAGAAATACAAAAGAGAAGAGCGTACTGTTAGTGATAAATTGCTTAAGCGTCAAATTCAGATTGAGCTAGAAGTCACTAAAGTCTGAAATGGCACGAAAACCTAAAATTGGCAGGAGGTATAAATGAGGACAGAAAAAAATCTTCATTGAAAAGCTGGCTGGCGGCTACAGTGGAGAACAGTGCCCTGCAGAAGAAATTCCCTTGTATTCATGGCTTCAATGTGTAACTAATTTGCATCTATTTTGGGATTGAATGTAATTTCCTCACACTTTGTATTCTTGTTTTTCTTCTTGATAATGCATGAGTTATTCAGATTGTATTTTCTATGTGTGCTTAAAGCTTGAAGCATTTGCGCAACTATTTCTTGAACTAAGAGTCTTGAAATTAACTGGAAAGTAGTTTTAAGGGTTGGAAATCATAGAGAGTACCCATTACAATGCAACACCAGGGATGGGTTTCATTGTAATGGTTGAGTACAGCAACTACGCTTAATGTGGGTTCACCCTCCATGAATGCTGGAAAACAGTATCATGTAAGAGGACCTATGAATTTCAATACACGAGGAATCGGGTTGAATGAATCTTATTTGTGCAAAGTCATAGGATGAACATGCTTTATTAATTATTTATGGTTAAGAATACAAATAGGTGAGTTAATGAGTTCAATCCCAAGATAGTTTCCCCATTACTGCATTTATACTCTGTTTTACAGTCTATTTTATACAACCCATTACTGTTTGCAATCTGTTCTGAATCAAACCTTTAACAGCGTTTCGCTTAAGCTACTACACTAGCTGAGGCTCGATTAATACCATTCCATGTGGATTCGACACTCGTACTTATTTCTCTATATTACTTCTTGACTTGGTAAAGAGTCATCAATACCTTAAACCTAAATTTATGAAAATTCTTCACGCAATTGTAATTCAAATTCTTAAGAGTGAACTCATGATTGTGAGGATTGCAAGAAGTATTTGACAAAAATTGAGTATCTTATGAAATCTCTTGCAAATTATAGAGAGATCAAATCTTGATGCATTCCTAAGATCGCAAAAGTGCGTTATGGAAAAAAGCGGGAATTGGTTTTACAAATCAAAAGAAATAACTCAACCTTTTCAATCTTACAAAACCATGTACATCACCATTTGTGACTTGTTTTTATTATTTGAAAGAGCGCCTTATATTAAGCACATGATATATCTTAAACCATTATTCCTAGTGGGAAGTGTATCTAGATTCTCAAAGGAAACCCAAAGAATACTAAGCCCAAAGGACCCAATATGAATTGGGTACCTAACAACTCTTTTTAATCTATTTTGTAGATATTCTTGTAGTCAAGAAGTTCTTGTGGTAGCTTTGTAGCGATTGCTTAAGACATATAATGAAAATAATTTTCATAGTATTATTCAACTTTATGACAAAGGCCTTGAGATATTATTTGAGGTAAACTATTGTTTGATATATGGTGTAACATCAATTATGCATTTTGCATTATTTATGAACTCACTAACTGTAATTTTGTGATATTTGTACAATTTAACTTATATTTTTATGCAAATTACTCTATTATCTTTAATTATAATGGACTAATCACTCACTCTCTTGCATTTTCTCCTACACTTAATATTTGGTCATGCAAATCATCATTCATACTTTATTTTACGATTAATAACAAGTTCTTTTGCAATTATCATTGTCATTTGTCATTTCATGGATGCTCGTTCCTACGGGAAGTATTTATTACTCTAGTTTAGAAGATTACAAAGCTTGCATCTATCTAGGAAGTTTATGGAAGCACAACATTGGTGGTGGCAATAAATTCTAATGTTGATGTTGAATAGTCTTATTTTCATTATTTTGGTTATATTTTTTTATTACTTTCATTCTAGCATTAGTATTGATTGTTATTGTTCCGTCAAGTTTGTTTTGTAATTCCTTATACTTAAATTGAAATTATGTTTCTATTTTTACATTCTACATCACATACTTGTTTTTCCTTTTATTTTACTTTTTTTATCATGTCTAAAGGGCAGAAAGGTATTTAGTTTAATTGTTTTCAAGAACCAATGTCATGAATTAACAACACAAGACAAATTTTGGTTCGCCATATAAAAGAGGGGGAGACAATTAGAAAAGTATGACAATGTTTATTTGATGATTCTTGCATCTCTTTTGCTGGTTCATTTCTCCAATGTACATTATCTTAGTATGATCAAAACGTAAAGCATGAATTAATCTCTACGATAATTTAAAAAAAAATTACAATTAAAAATTGGTTTTATATCTTTTTGAATATAATTATTGATTATGCTAAGTTTATAATCAATTATCTTAAGTTAGACCAAACTTAGATTTCATTCAGTATTGCAGATAATCGATTATGAACAATAAATAATAGATTATTTCAACTAAATCTAAAATGCTTGTTCTCGTAGATAATTGATTATAAATAGTGAATAATGGATTATGTCAACTAAATCTCAAATGTTTTAATTGCAAATAATTGATTATAAATGATGAATAATTGATTATTGTGGTTTGCAATGCTTTTAGAGTTACATGAATATCATAATCTATTATGTTTAATTACAATCGATTTAAGAACAATTTTAAGAAGAAATTTTTAAAATCTTTAGAGGTTAATATTTCAACCACTTCACCTCGACCACTTATTGGTTGTGGTTTTTAACCATTCCTTGTTTAAGTCATTATTTGTTTTACAAACTTTTAGAAAAAAATGAAAAAGAAAGAAAACATATTAGAGGACTTAAAACCTATATTCATAATTTTATGAAGAGTAAAAAAAAATTGTCCAATTTTAGGAAAAGAAAAAACAATTTATGTGAGAGAATACTAAAAATGTAAAGAAATGCTTAAGTAAATTTAATTATTCTCATAAAACAAATCATTTTGTTAAATATATTTTCCTTCAAATGGTTGTTGGTAATAATGATTTTAAATGAACTTTTTATTTATAGGAATACCTTGTGTTTCACAATAAATCTAAAATATGATGACTTGGTATTTTATAACTTATGAATTATAAAAGTATGGGTGTAAAAGTGAGTAAACCCGATTCACATCAATTAGCTCATTATAGGTTAAGTTAAAAATGAGCCAACTCAATCTATTTCACTTTTTGGTGAGTCAAAATTTTTGTAACCAAGTTTAACCCAACAAGTTGGTAGGTTGAGTCATTTAATCATATTTTGGCTTTCAACTTATTTTATATATTTATTACAGTATAATAAAAATGGATTAACTATATCTACCTATTTCTAGCAATACAATCAAGTTGTTCACATATTTCATTAAACATTAGTTATAATTAGGAAGTGAAATTTGATAAGTATTCAATTTACTTATTTTGATCTTGATTTAGACACTTGCAATGGTGCAAATGGGGATAATTTTAGCAAATTAAACTTGTAATCAACTCAGAGTCTTGAATTGAATGAAAACATAAGAGTTAATGAACTTTGCGCAAATTTTATAGGAATTTTGAATGCAGTTGAGTGAATCAAGGCCCACTGCAAGCCATCTGCTAAGCCCAAGACATGGGCACTAAATAGAATCAAGACAGAGAAGTGACCAAAAATGTGTGTTCAAAGCACTGATAAAAGCTTATGGCCGCTACGCAGATTTAGTTTAAATAAGGGTCCTTTTGGAAGCATAAAAATAGTTGAGCGAAACATCACAACACTGAGTAGAAAGAATGCCTCAAGATGAAGTAAGATCATACATTGAGCGCAACTATGGACAGGCTAAGCGTGAAAGAAACCTCCTTGTGAAGAAACTTTATCCATTAAGCACCAAGACTTGAGACTGACTATAGATAAGCTAGTAGCTTAGCTCTATAAATAGATTCTAAATAGTAATTGAAGGGAGAACTCGTGCTGGAGACATTTCTTAGAGTTGTATTTCATAGATACATTGTATGAGCTTAGATTTTCATATCTTGCTCATCATGAATAACTAATTCTATCTTAGGATCAAATGGTCTTTGGCTATATTGTTCTTGTAAGTTGATCTGTAATGTAGGGAATGGATCTCATCATGTCAAGAAATTGATTGATTGTTATTCAATCTTTAGCTAACTATGATTAAGGAATTAATTTGGTTTAACACTAGGAACAAAAAGATCAGTCGTACATTGGATACATTAATAGGAAGTGTAGACTTGTTTAAAGTTTTATTCAATCTCAATGTTTGATCTTAATAGACCTTCATCACTTGCATCCACTCATTCACGTATTCACTTTAGATTTATCTCATTTATTTACATTTCAATGTGCAAATCAACCCTTGTATTAGTTTCATTCTTTACAAGAGATACAACAACTATCTAAAGACTTTTTAATTTTTTAGGTTACCACAAATGTTCTTTCAACTGTAATATAATTGACTCAGCCTACTTGTCAAGAATAGCAATCAATATTATAAATATAATAAGGTAAATTTCAAGTATTAACTTATATATTGGACAACAAATAAATTAAGCATCTAAACTATTTAATATTACTAAACAATATTCTATTCACTAGTAGAAAAAATATATTTTATTGCGATTCTATAGAGCTTATAAACGCGGTTCTAGAACCGCAATAAATTCAAGCGCAATAAAAGTATTAAAATATGAGTGCGATTAAATAACCGCAATAAAAGATGAGAGATACCACTGCGGTTCTTTCTTAACAACCGCGGTGATATTCCTTTCCTCTTTTTTTAAGTTGGCTTTCCACCTTCCCACCCACATTACTAATCAGTGGTTGGCGTTCCACCTTCCCGGCTTTCCACCTTCCCACCCACATTACTAATCAGTGGATGGCTTTCCACATTCCCACCCACATTACTAATCAATATTCAAAGGTGGCTGGCTTCCCACCTTCTCACTCACATTACTAATCAATAACATTACTAATCAATAACAAAAGGAAGATTCCAGAACTATTAATTGTAAAATGGATTCCCCCTTCCCCTTCTCTTCTTCTGCACTTTGTCCTGCTCCAAACACAAATGCACAAACTTAACAAACACTAATAAAAAATACAACTATTTATGTGTTCAATACTAACACTTGCTTTCTAATGCTTAATATACATATTCAAATTTATTATTCTAAAGCTACTAACAAATTATTAATAATTTTTTTAAAAGGGAGAAAATGATAAAGTGGGTGAAGAAGTACCTGCAATACTGCACTGCCATGTTGTTGGTGCCGAAAATTTCAATGGGGAGAACGAAATGTTGCTTCGGATGGTTACAATGTTCGTTGATATCATGAATAGACTCTCTCTCTTGCAAAAACTCTTCCTTACAGTACACTATCATATCATAAAATAAAATAAATAAAATATTAAAAATAGAAAGACCTTGGAAATAGAAGTGGTGGTGGTGGGGGTGGCCGCGGAAGCACTTCGTGGTGGGGGTAGCCGTGGAAGCACCTCAATGTGGTGGTGGTGGCCGCAGAAGCAAAAACGCGGAAAGAGAAGTTCAAATGTCAAAGAGAGAGAGGTTGTTGCGAAGGAGGGGGAGAGGGCACTGCGAATGGCACTGCGAGGGAGGAAGAAGAAGAAGAAGAAAAGGCAATGGCAAAGGGGAAGAGTGGAATGGGTGGAAGAGTGGGAGCCCTAAAAAACGTGAGATACAAACGCAGTTCCCACTAAAAACCGCGTTCGTATCCTCCTGCAAAACAATTTTTAAATTATTTTGTAGGAGGATACGAACACGGTTGTTAGTGGGAACAGCGTTCGTATCCTCCTGCAAAATAATTTAAAAATTGTTTTGCAGATACCAACGCGATTGTTTTTAGAACCGCGTTGGTATCTCCCTGCAGTTTTTAATATTAAATTATTTGTGGCTTACCATCGCGGTTCTCGCGTCAACCGCGCTGGTATAGTTGTACTTAATTTCAAAAATGTCACTACATTATTTTTAATTGCGGTTCATTTTAACCGCGATGATATCCCGCCTTGAAATGTGTTTTTTCTACTAGTGATTCTTAAAAAATCAAAATGTCAACTTATATAATTATAAATAATAAAAATTATAATAAAAAGTATGAAAAAATTATAAAAGATTATTGTTGACGAGTTAAAGGTTAACTCAACCCCAATTTGACTAGAACTCATTTAACCCACAAATTAAACGAACTCAATTCAATTTAACCCACAATTAGAAATTTAATTATTTTTATCCACCCTAATTCAAACTATTAATGAGATTGATTCACGTCTTTGAACCAATTTTCACACTCCTAAAAAACTTAGGTTATTAATAGAGTCTACATTTCTTTCATGTTTTAAAAAGAAATGTTTTTTAATTAAAATAATCAACCTAAAAAAATGTAAAGATACTATATATTTTAATTTCGTTATTGTGTTTAAGGGCATGAAAGAGTAAGAAATTACCCTATCAAGTTTGAGAAAATATTTCAAAAATTTATCATTTTACAAAAAGTAATGAAATTTTATTTAAATAATAAAGATTCATGGATGATGAATAAATATATTAAAGATCCAACTAACCCTTTTTCAAATAAATATACTTAAAACCTTCAACGTAATATTGCTCAATAATATTTTCCAATAGAATGAATGATGTGATATTATTAAGAAAAATCATTTTTTCTAAAAGAGAGAAAAATACAGAAAAAATGGAATTAATTTTAACACTTACAAAATTAAGCAAAGTACTTAGTTTCATAACATTGCAATGAATTTTTCAATATAATATTTTACATTGTAAGATTCTTAAAATTAATAAAAGCAAATTATCTGCGGATGTACTTTGAACGCTCCAATGATTTATCTCGCTTAAAGATTAATTCTGGGAAAATATATATATGCCGGAAAAAATAATTGGAAAAAATGGAAATATTTTATTCTTAGAAAATATCTGTAAATACCATAAGATGTTTATGATTATCAAACCAGATTTTAACTATTTCTACCTACAATACTATCAATGAAAGTCCGAGATTCTCAAATATAAAACAAAATCCTGTCAAATGCTTCTTAAAAGACAATTAATACGAAAGAAAAGTGATTCTTCTAAAGAAAGAGAAATAGAATAAAAAAAAATAACACATCGATGATTGTATATATATTGTTTTAAATATTCTGTTTTAACTTGAAGACGATAGTATAATATATAATATGCGTGTGGAGTTTGAAACCCTACCAGACAATGTGAATTATATATAACATGATAACATATATATTATTGAAACTCTCTGGTAGGTATATATGAATAGTCTTCACACGTGAACATGATTCTTAGAATATTTTACGAAGATGATTCTATCTTGCAACTAATATGTGCTTGGTAATGATGGAATCCATTACATATGAAGTGCAAGTTGCATTATTCCATGCAAATTTAAAATGGGTGTTGCTTCTGGGAATTTGCTCAATTACTTTATTATTGATACTTTGATCTAAGCTAATTTCTTATGGGAAGTGCTGAGGCTGTAAAGGGGGCAAAAGGGTGTAAACCACCTAGAACTATACCTAATATGGAACAATCATTCTAATTATAGCCATTCCTTTTGTAAAAATAAAGTTTGGCCTGGTCAAGAACCCTCTAAACTTTTGAGACCATATAGGCAAAAATTAAGGTAAAAGTTGCAAAAGGTGACACTCTTCAAACAATAGTAACACTATTCATGGATGAATATTCTTCATAAACTAATCAAACATTATTATCTTGTTCTTTGGACCACCCAAGAGCCAACTACCTGAACCTTAAATTAATAAATTGTAAAGTAGATACTTCAATTATATCTACTTTTCTTGTCCTGATTCCATTTTGCATCTTCTCTTTGAATGTACCCCTCAAGTCAGAACCTAACCTAAATCAACACCTTTATTTAGGATTAATAACTATCGGGAACTATCTTCTAGCGCACAATCAAACTTTAGTGGCATATGGCCTTAAATGAAAAACTTTAAAAACTTCATATAATCACCATGCATACAAAATTTTATATAATTTGGACAATCATTGATATATTATCTACTAAAATTTATATAACTTTATCTATCTATAAGTACAAACTTATACTTTAAATAATCTTACCCTCCTAAAATAAAACAGATCTTTAAAGTATCAATTTATTTGTTTTTATTCATGTGAAATTCTATAAACATAATCTACAGATTGTTAATTCAACTATCAGATTATCTGTGTGTGTATAAATATATATATTTCAGTGTTGTAATACTTTGTGTAGATTATTCTTTTCCATGTGTAAAATAAATCATGAGAAGATTTATTCTTCTTGTGAGAACAAATCCAGATCTGCTATGCACATTGGTTGACATAGGTTTCAATAACAATAAAAAACAGTTTATATGACAAATTGAAGTGGGTGCATAGAGACTACTATTGTTGTCCATAGACAAAGTTGAATGTCACCTAAACAACACAAAAGACACGTTCAAAGACATGAACATGAGTGTCACTGTCAATAAAAACAGTTCAAGGCTAATAAATTACGACTGTTAATACAACTAAACCCAAATAGCTTGGTTCTTTTTTTCCCTTTTTGAAATGCTCAAGGGGTATCCTGTACTATACAGTTGGATTTTCTTGTCTCTCATTTTTTCTCCTCATTACAAACACTCTCCACTACCATTGTTAGTTAAGATATTGCTCACTCCCCTACCCATCAATTATCTCATGCTACACAAATCAATCAATTCACCAAGAATAGTCTCACTACTAGGCCACTGTTATAGAATCACAACAAAGGTATCAATGAAAAGGAAATGTTAATGACAGTTAAGGCTTAAACAATACACAGCCTTTCATACAGTTGGGAAACAGTAGTCCTCATTTTCCCACTTCACCAAAACAGAATTTCTTTGCTGCTCCACCCTCTGAAGATGTGAGGACAACTGGAACAGATCAACTGTAGCTCCGTGCTCCGAGGAAAGCCGGTGTTTGACATCAAACAAGTCTGATGGTTGGCAAATATCATCTCCATGATGGTCTTGAAGAGCATGAGCAGTGTTAGAGAATGGTGTGGATTGGTTCTTGATAACTTCCTTAGAGGCTGTGTTGCATGGAAAGGACTCATTTGGTGCATATTTATCTGCAGAACAAGTTATCCTCAAAGATGTTTCGGAAACTAGATCATCTCTGTCTTGAATGTGAATGCCGTGAAGGATTGGGGAACTGGCTAATGGATTTCCTGCTGCATGTCGTGATGGATACTGTGACTGATCTGACAGAAGAGAGAGAGCACAGCTTGATAATTCCTGACCAAGTGTGACTGGTGCAGCAAGTTGGGAACTGTACAAGGAATCCTCTTCCAGTTTGATGCGTCCACTCTGAGAGTTCTGAGCATGCTTTCCAGGGAAAAGGATGCCACTTTGAAATATGTTTTGAAAGGGAAACTGGGTTTTGTTCTGTAATGAGGACCCAATGGTACCTGATAACAATCAATGTAAGAGAAGACTCTTGGTGCATGTAGTGTAAGCATAAGTAAGATTATAACAGGAATAACAAACATCACCCAACAGGGAAAAAAACAAGGAAACTTTTCTTGAGAACTTGTGGAGATGAGATGAAATTAGAGAAGGATCTTGTTTAACTTCATTACAACAGTAACAATTATTAGTGTCTTGTTTAAGTATGCATAGAGTACACTTTGGATGCATCTTATATTTCTCAGTGATTATAGACCCTTGTAAGAACATTCCAGCATGATTCTTTTTTTTTAATTATGAATTAAATTAATCTTTTAAATATCTGAGGAATTGCTGAATGTAAAAGTCCTACAATGATAAAGAAAACATGCTTCAATACTGGTAGGCTTTGCTTGAACTTCGTGCATAAAAAATTCTAACAAAACAGGCCAACATTAGTTAAATGGTCCACATCATTCCACGGGACCATGATATAAGGAGATAACATAATTTAAAGAACCTGTAAGTGCTTCCTTTGTCTGAAATGTTTAAAAAATTCAGGCTTGCCTTTTCAAGATTTAATGGTTTTAATTTTAGTTCATGGAAGGAGTTGTATCATTATCTTTTGAAAATTCCTCTGATGTTGGCAAAAGGTCATTGGACAGGGAGCATAAAAGAAGCTTTCAGTGCAGCTAATATAGCCAACTTGGCTTGAGTTGACCTAAATATCCTATGGTATTGGCATCTTACTGTTAAAAGAAGACACATTTGGCTTTCTTCTTTAGATGACTTACATTACCGTAATTGATATTTGATAGAACAGAACAATTGAAGAATATATTATAACAGAATCAAACAAACATTATTTAGTTATACACTATCAGACAAAGTTCATGACATATCTGCACTAATAGTGACCAAAAAAGTAAGAAATCTACAGTTTATGTGTAGAACCAACAAATAATAAATGCCAAAACTTATTCGTATGTAGTTCCTTGAGAATTGAATAAGAGATTTCTACCATACAACCTGTGAATCATAAACTGAGGAATATGATCACAAAGAATAGACCATACATTAAAAGAGAAAAACGTAAGGGGAAAATAGTATACCTATCAATGTCATATATTGCTGCATCAGCTTATCAAAGTAAAAAATTGACACCAGTCTTCAAAATTCTTTTAGTGGTTAATTAAAAAAATTACATTTTATTCTAAGTCCTCCAATACATGGTTATATATGCAGAGACCCTACATTCACCCACAATCCCAAGTAAAATGGTTATGAAAGTCTCTTGACAAAGAAATGCAACAAAATGCAGCCACATCAACAACATTTGCTCACAATTTTGGCAATTATAACTCGACCACAATTTTAAAAATTTCAGATAATATTGCTCCAGATTTAATTCGCTCGAAATTGATAAAAAAAACTCAACTTTATGTAATAGTGCATAGGTCCTATCAAATTTGATTTGAAATATGCTACCCAAATTTAAGAAATGGGTATGAACTTAATTGCTTCTTTATTTGTTTTCATCATGGTTAAGTCATGTTTGCTTACCTAGTAGGTATTCCAAGTACGGAGAAGATGATATCATACAGAAATCATCATAAACATTATGATGTCAATTTCAAATATATAATTCTAGTTGTCAGGTTATTGAATTGAATGCTTCCTATCAATATCATTTCTTCGTAGTTAAGTTACATTGAGCTATGCATGAGAAATTATCAGCTACATAAATCCTAATAAGAACCAACCAACAAGGATTTTCAACATGCACTTTTCTTCTTAATCTTTCTTACGGAGTTCTATAAATTTTTCTACTTGTATTTTAACACGCTTCTATGAAACCTCTAATCTTCATAGTGTTTGTCTAAACACCATGATTCTATGATGTCTCAACTTACTTGAATGATATCTCTTCTTGAATCAAAACTATCACTACCTTGTATCCAAAATCTTTTATCCCTTGCTCATCAATCTGTCGCATGCCTGATAATTCATTTAAATTGTATTTCTGCTAAAGAAGTTAAAACCAGAAAAGATTTTGAAAAACAAAATGTGCTTAACAAACTGGACACCAAAAGCATCCACTAAAGCTGCTAAATGACACAACTCGTCATTAAATTACCTATCAAAAATTGCACTTGGACAATAAAGTAGAACTTTTAGAAGTTGAAAATTTAAATGATAGTTCGGTCTTATCTAATGCCAAAGAAAGTACTAACAGATACATTTTCATACCTTGATATGATTGAAGAATCTTGTGCTGTTTACCAGTCATGTAATCAAATTGTGGTTTCCGCCGGCGTTCATTGTGTCCTGCTAGGCGCCTGCGACAACTGCGCTTGCCATCATCGAACTCAGCTAGCAAATGGAACCTAATTTAAAAACAAAACAAATGGTGTAATTTAATCCATAAGTAACAAGCAGCTTAAATTTGCAAACATTCAAATTAAAACTAAGTAGATATACCACCGGAAACAAAATAGACCGTCAATCTGTGGTTATATAAAATGATTGCTTGTAGTTTAACAAATTATGTATTGTCATTTGTCATATCAATTTGAACTACAGTTGTAGGAAAAGAAAACTTTTAAATAATTGCATTAATACAATCCACTTGGACAAATAAAAGTAAAAATAAGGGAAGCACTACCCTTTTACTAATAATTACAAAACGTTAGCTTGTTTCTTTTCATCTTGTTTCTTACTCTTTTACCTTGTTTTATGTTTTCACTAAGAACAATTTGTGCTGCAAATTTTCTAAAACAATAAACAATATAATACTTGTAATTATCAGCAAAACAAAAGATTTCTTTAACCCAACAAACCCTTATTCAGTTGAGTTTTTTCTAGCAAATAATTTGCTCAAATTTTATTTGTTTCTAATAAACAGGATTAGGGTCTCCCAAGCTAAACAGATATAAGAGCTTACAAATGCCATGAGGTTGACCACCAGATTGTACTAGAAGTATTAAAACTTCAATACAACGAACTACCCATCAAAGGAAACCAAAAATACCTGCTGCACTGCTGACAAAACCTTTGTTCAAGGCCATTTACAATAACTTTGGCTGTTTTGGAGTGAGCATCACAAACTTTATGCCTTTTGTGGTAATCTTTTGAGGAGCTAAGATCCATGTTACAACCATAAACTTGACATACAGGAGCCTGTGCAGATAAGCTGGAAGTGCGAGCTCTCTTTGAAAGCGTGGTTGGATGTATAGATGTCAAAGTAAACCCTTCTTTTGTAACCTTATCACTGTTTGCACCTTTACAATCTGTTAATCTCCCTAGCTTCAGATCAATCAGTGAAGAATCATGAATCTTTGCTTCAACTAGAGAACTTAAATGCTTTGAATCAGATTCTTCCTCCCCAATAGTAGAATCCAAACCAATGACATGTGTGGAGGAATTCCCTCTTTTACTAGAATTACTATCTAGTTCATAGCTTGATGTCTCTAGAGGCTGGCTACCATGAAAAGACTTCTGCAACAAGTCAGGGAATCCCAAGTCCACAAATTCCATGCTTTTAACTACCTCTCTGTCTGAATTAAATCCATCTCTCTCAAAGTTGGATTTGTTGTCCCATTCAACCAATGTTCTTCGACTTCTCATAAAGGCATCAAGTGAAAAATCCATTTCATCAGAAAACAAATAGCCTTTCTCTTCAGGGACATAACTCCAAGATTCCATTAGAGCAACCAAATTGAAGTCACGGATGCTGTGAAATAATGAAGAAGCCTACCACAATGGAAAGAAATACATTACTCTCATGCCAAATCAAAGCTTTTACCAAATTCAGGCATATCTATACACATATAAATACACACTGCTCAAGACATAACTATAGCTGTAGACAAATAAAGTGCATGTACTAATGAACACTAGGGAAACAAAATAAAACAAACAGGCATGACATCGGTGTCAAAATATAACAAATTCCCACAAACTTGTGAAAGCAAATTTTTCACCAAAAGAAGAAAAGGTGAAAGAAAAAGAAAATCAGATCCCACTTTGTTTTATGGACTGGAAACTCATAATCCGTGACCTGCTACCAGCCAAAAATAGCACCCAAAAATCTCAACTTTTTACGACAGGGACATTGACACTGAGGTAAGCCAAGCACCCAGAAACAAAAATTCAAAAGGGTAAATCAAATCAAACCAAACCCAGATTGCATGATTAGATATCTCCCAAGTTCCAACTCCTTTTACGCTCAAACCCCCAATGGACAAAGTAAAAATGTTGGCAGCTCAAACAGTGGTGGAGCAGAATAAAGGTGGAAAAGAATATGCCCATGAAAGAAGAAGCTGAAAGGACTCTTTTTCTTGAGAGGAAAAGGGGAACAAACCGCCAGAAGAAAAATGCAACACAAGCGTGGTGCTGACACAGGTTGGAGAAAATGAATTAGCCTTCTCACTGTTCCTTGATTCTATTCTAAACAGTTTCTCGGGAACCAAACACCAGAAAAATGGTATCTTGAAATAACCTGACAGATTAGTGGCACCTTGTGAGTGGTTTTGGTTTTGGCACACAACAGAGTGAACAGTGAGAGAGAGAAAGAGAAGTTCTTTTTTTTTTTAGAGTAGTGGTAACGTTGAAGCAGATAGAGCATGAGTCAACATGATTTCTTCATCGACTACCAAACCAAAAGCATGTTGAGGTCTTTTGTAGCTTTTGAGACAGCATGGGAATTCCATTCTAGTACATTTGATTTGGTTCTATTTACATAAACATACCGAAGAAGTAGAATATTATTATATTGAAAAAAATGTGTGTTTTTGAATTTAGTTGTTGTTTTGTATTTATGATAACTAAAACTTTGAGTAAAAGTTAAATTTGTAGTTAGAAGTAAAACTGTGAACAACATGGTTGATCATGATTATGATTTTTTTTTTTTCACCCTACAAGGAACAATCTCGTTTCTCAAGGCACTTTTTTGGCACGTAGAAAATTTCCCATCTAACAAATTTAGTTTGGTGGCTGTCTTACCTCAGAAACTATTAAATGTCACTTGTGTTAAGTTTTTGGGTGATGAAAATGATGTGTATGGTTTTCTAATGGGTACTTTTCAGTGGAATTAGTTCTTAGGTTATAAATATTAAAGACTGAGTTTAATCATTCCTCTCATTTCCCTAATACAAATTATACTTAATTTTGTTCTCTTTTATTCTTTAAAAATAAGAAAATTTAATACATAAAATTTCCATATTCTTATATTTATCTAGTTTTGGTTTTGTAATAGATTTGTGAAAAAAAATCAATTTTAAATAATTCAAAGTTAGAAAAGTGTAAGACATTTTAGAGGAAAAATTGAATAGAAGAATATTTAAAATGATTTGGTATATTTTAACAAGAAAAAATCAATAAAACAATTAATACAAAAACACAGAATAGGGATCAAAATTAAAAAAAAAATAAAATAAACTAAAGGAGAAAAACACAATGATATTTAAAGATTAATTTGATTGATATAACCCATTTAAAAACTAGTATATCTGACATAATATTAGTTAAGCAAAATTATATATATATATATATATATATATATATATATATATATATATATATATATATATATATATATATATATATATATATAATTGTTACGTTGTGGAAACAATATAATATTCTTATATTATTATAAAATTTGTTTTTTTAAATCTACAAATAATGATTACTTTATTTTTATGAAATTTTTATTTTTTTATTATTATTCTCTTTAAGTTCTTTTTAACATACTGAAATTGTATTGATTTGTAAATTAGAAAGAAACAACAAAAAAATTGGTGAAAGAAAGAAAAATTCTACCCGATCAATTTTTTCAACGTCTAAATTTTTTTTTAAGAGTTTCTTTGTGAAGAAATTCTATTTTCTGAGGATTTTTTTAGTTAAATTCTATTCATGACCTAATGTTGTTTAGGATTCTAAGATTGAGGGAAGTTAAGGTTTTGGTTATAATATTTTTATTGAAGAAAAGAAACCAAAAGAATCCAATGTTAAGGGAAGTTGTCTTTCAAAACATTATAATTAGAATATATTATATATCTTTGTTGTGATGATCGTAAACTATTATGTTTGATAAGATGTAGTGTCTATGTATTTCTTTGAATGCCTAAGTGCTTGTTTGATTGTCTATTAATGATTTGGGGATGGAAAGCTTTCTTATTGAGACAAAAATAGAGATTTCCTCCATAGAAAGGTTTCTAATCTTAGTACTTTTGCTTGAGCAAAAGTGCTAGCAGTGTTAACATGATCTAAAGATGACGAGCTTTTCGCTTAGTTTAGATCTTAGGATGACCAAGATAAGGTGGAAGATGTTGCAACAAATGAAGATTCCAAAATGGAAGTTGGATAGCATAGTCATGGACTTTATTACTCACTTGCCATAGATTGATGAAAAGTGTACATTTTCTTTTGATGAACCTAAGGATTTCTATATCCAAGTTAGCAACTATATTAAAGAGATAGTGAGATTGCATGGGTGTTTTCCATATTATTTTTTACCTAGATCCCCTATTTACATCTAGATCTTCACAAACATTACAAGAAATATTGGGCAAAAAGTTGAGATACAGTTCTAAATATCATCCCTAAACAAATGTATAGTAAAAAAGAATTATCCAATCACTAGAAGGCATGTTGAGATCTTATGTGTTTGATCATCTAGGCAATTGGGATGAAATTCTTTCTCTTGTGGAGTTTACTTATAATATAATTATCATGCCAACATTGGGATGATACGATATAAAAACACTGTATGGAAGAAGGTGCAGAACACCTCTTTGTTAGTACCAAGATGGTGATGGTGTTTTAGTATGACCAAAGATAAGGATTGTTATGAGTAGACACAAGTCTTATGAGGACCAAAGATGGAGACGTTTGGAGTTTGTTATAGGAGAACATGTTCTCTTGAGAGTAAAGCATACTATAAGAGTTGGTCGAGCTATTAAATCTAAAAAATTAACTCTGGTGTTTATTGGGTCATATTAGATACTCAAGAATATTAGTCAATAGCTTATGAGTTGACTCTACCACCTTATTTGGCAAATTTGCACAATGTATTTAAGGTATCCCTATTGAGGAAATCCGTGTATGATCAAAGTCATACCTTAGAGTCAGATGATGTGACAATTAGAGAAGATGTGTTAACGAAACTCAAGCTAGTAAGGATTGTTGATTATTAGATAAATCAACTCTGAGACATAACGATTAGTATGGTGAAGGTGATGTAGAATGAGAGAATTGGTGACTTCACATGGGAGCTAAAAGATCAAATGAGATAATTTTATCCTTACCTATTTGCTGGTAAGTCAATTTTTGGGACAAAAGTTATGAATGGTGGGGAGATTGTAACATTGTGAAAATAATATAAGATAGAATAATATATTATTATTCAGCTACTTCTTGAAATCTATAAACATGATAATTGGATAGTTCATTTTCACAAAACTTCTATCTCTTTATCACAATTCTCTCTAAGTTCTTTCTAATCTAATCACACTGAAACTCTATCGGTTTGTATATCTAAAAGAAGTAACAGGAACTTGATAAAGAAAAGGTGAATCTTACCTGATCAGTTTTGTTAATGGGTAAATCTAAGTCTATTACTATCAAGACTTTCTATGTGAATGATTTATGTTTTCCAAGTCTTTTTCTAATTGGATTTTGTTCATGGGATAATGTTATTTAGGATTCTAAGATAGAAAGGAGCTAAGGTTTGGGTTCTTGTTTGAGACAAGAAAGCAATATAATCCAGGTTCAGGGAGTTTTTATTGAAAAGATATTAACTAGGATGTAGTATATACCTTTTTTGTGATGATTATAAATTGGTATGTTTTGATAAGATCTTGCTTTCTATATTGCTTTGGATGCATAAGTAAATGTTTGATTGTCTAGTAATGTTTTAGGGATGGGAAACTTGCTTGTTGGGAAAAAAAATTTGAGGTTTCCTCCATAGGAGGGTTTCTTGTGTGAGAATTTTTGCTTAAGTGAAGATTTTTCACTTAAGTAAAAAGTGTTGACAGTGCTGATGTGACCCAATGTGATGAGCTTTTTGTTGAAGTATTCATAGTTCTAGTGATGCAATTTTTTTTCTCAAGTGAAAGTGAAATTATTTCGCTCAAACACAATTTCACTCTAGTAACATATTTTCACTTTAGCAGCAGAATTTCACTCTAGTGATGAAATTTTTGCTCTATCGACAAAATTTTCACTTTATAGACAATATTTTAGTTCAAGCAAAAATAAAGTAGAAAACCACTTTATTATTGGGTCTATTTTTGTTCAAGTGAGAATTTCTCGTTGAAGTAAAAATTAATCAATTTTTTTTGGTGTTTTGGGACTTCTATCAAGATGAAATTGAAGGATTATTGGGTAGTTATACACTTGTACTTTGAGGAAAGTGATGAGAGGTCAAGTAAAGCAAGGGGTTGTGCCCATAATCTATTCATACATGTTGATGAGATGTATCAGACTTGGGAAGGTACAACTGTATTTAGTGCGGTGACCTATATTAAAACGGATTTAATGAGATCTAAGGTTCCATTAGTAACCACGATCATGTAGACTAAGGCACTGGGTGGTAAGGAGTCGATGTGGAGATACTGGATGTATACCCTAAGGCTACAGTGAAGTATACCACATTGGCATAGGTCAACAGTAGTCCTACTTTATGGGTAGAGTGGTTTGGTTGTTATGTGATCGGGAGTACCAATATAATAGTTGATCACAATGTGAGCTACAAGTGTTAGTTTTTGAGTTTAGGTATAGTAAACAAAACTTCTAGAGGTAGTCTAAATTTCATTATGTGTAACATGATTGATGCGATGAGTATCATGAGATGCATGTGAATTATGATAATTTGTTATTTGTACACATGTTTATCTACTGAGATTATTATATTACAAATGATTACTCATCGTATGTTTGTTGATCATTTGGTCTACTATGATCGTGCTATGTTATATGTGAGCATATGTTCTAACAAAGTGATATCTCTGGATCGTAGAAATATTCTGAAAGATAGATTAATAACTCTATATACATATATGTATAATTTTATATCTTGAGTATAATTTTATATCTTGAAATAAAATCTCATACAAGTAAGGATTACTTTTATAATGAATACATGTTATTATCTTTAAATACAAACTAATTATGTACACTAAATATTATAATAATTTTGATTTCTAAAGTTGTTACACATACAAAATAAAAAAAAAAATCAAACATCATATAAATTAATACAAATTAAACATACATAGTAAATAGTAAAAATCAAATACTATATAAAAGAAGACAAAATTAAATATGCATACAAAATAATAAAAATCAAACACTACATAAAGTAAGACCAAATTGAAAATACATATAAACACTTCAAATAAAAGTTAATCTAGATGATGAAGTAATGAATCAAATGAAGTGAAATTGTTTTAGTTTAATACCTAATATTGAATTTAAATCTTAAGTAATTTTAGGTAAATGAGTTAAATATTTAAAGGAAAAGTATGTAATTGGTTAAAATATGTAATTATCTGTCGTATGTAGTTATTTACCCCATTTAGATAAACTTGTATCATAAAGATACTTCAGTAAGAAAAAAAAAAGTTGATAAATACTATGTTCTTTTTCAAAATGAAAAAAGTGTTAGAAATGTACTGCCTAGACACACTTTTTTTATGGGTTAAAGTTTATTAAAAATTACAAAATCAAAAAATAAAACCATTAAATAAGTTGTGAAATCTAGTATAATTTATTGTGATTTGAATAAATTTAGTCAATATAAAGTTTATTTCTAACATTTTTCATCCAAAATTTATGTATATTAATTATTTCTTATCTTAACAAAATATTTCTTATTTTTTTTAGTTCTAACATTATAACATTTAACATGAGTTATAAAATAATTTATCGCCCCTTCATAAAACAGAATAAGTTCTGCCTTATTTGAATAACATATTTTTAAACATCACATATTAAACCCTTTTATGAAATTTTCTTATCTTAGAAAAATGAATTACAAAAATAGGAATTTATTTTTAGAAGGTAAAATTTGATTATAAAATGTTGTAGAAAGAAATGTTTTGGTGAATAAGTTTGTATTTCTAAGTAAAATAGGAAAAAATTTTAATGGTAGATGACCAACATAGCTAATTAAAATGGGAACCACATGTTTGTGGTTTAAACATAGACATGATCCACCTAGCAACTTTCACACCACACATATAGCCAAAATATTAATGTCATTGCATGAGCAATGCTTCACCAACTGATAGTATATATATGGAGTCATTTAATGATACATGTGTTCTTCATACACGTGTCACATTTTAACATCTTATAGTTTTTAAATTTTAATATATAAATTATTTTATCTATATAATGGGATATACTAGTTTTCATTTAAAAATTGGACCAACTAATCATGTAATCATTTCAAAGAAATCATAAAATTAGTCTGAAGAATAGCCGACTAAAGAATTAAAAAAATAATCTAATCTTTCTCAGTTAACAAATATTTGGTAATAGTTAAATATTAGATGAGGAGTGTGTGAGTTGGAGTTTTTTTATACAGGACTTTGACTATGCTTTTTAAATGAGAAAAGAGTTTAAGTACTTTATGTTTAAGTATTTCAATTCGTGTCTTAATTATTAAAAATACAACTCAATTTCTTAATTATAATCATACCAAATTAAAATTAAAACATTACTATGCATTTGAATACTCTAATAATGTTAATTAAATGTAAATATTTCTGCTGCATGGATGGTATGAGAGCATGAGCTTAAGTTGTTTAACCACTATATTACTTCATTGAATCAATACATATTAATTAAATTAATTAGTAGTTAGAATGAATTAGATAGAAGTAAGTAATAATGAATAATGATATTATAACAGTAACTAAGAATAAATGAAAAGTTGGAGCAAGGTGGAATATGGGAGTGGGTGTGGCCCCAGGTCCTGGTATTTTGGTGGCTGAGTTGATTCTTTATACTGTTGGAAAGCATGCTTTCCCATTTTCAATTTGATGTCCATGACCACTACCATAACAATTAACACACTTTTCCCAGAATGCCTACCTTTTCTTTTTCAAAAAGCTACCCTCCCTGTCAAAACTGCCTTAATAATTCATAAACATATATGCTTTCAATGTGTAGTGTTTTAACTTAGTAAATTAGAACAAACCCCTCCTAAAATTAATACAACAAATGCATAAGATATGGTTTATTCTGAAAAAAATAAGATGATATGATTTTGTATGAAAGAAATACCAAGATTTTTATATGTATACATGTGAAAGTTCTTACAATTTATAACTACTTTTATGAGGTACATGAAATTTCAAACTATAAATTTTATCATATATATTTAAAGAGTGTTTTGATTTTGTATTATTTGTTTTGAAGTTTTATTTTCCACAATCATAATTTTGTTTTCAAAAAGATTTGAGTAAACTAAAAGAGAAATGTATATATAAAAAATCTTGAATAGACTATCAAGCATGTAAGACTTCTACGTACCAAAATACAAGACATAAAGGTAGGAATGTTTATTTTTTAAATCTTTTTTTTTTATTCCCATATGTTTCAATCTCATATATGCTAAAATTACATTATTAAAGTCAATTTCTTAATTAATCAATACAATATATATATATATATATATATATATATATATATATATATATATATATATATATATATATATATATATAAACTACCTTTCTCCTTCTTTTTCTATATAAAATTGGATTAATTATGTACATGAGTGAATTGTATTTCTTTACTTTTTTTCCACTATTCTATTGTTATCAGGTTTCAAAGGAAGGAAAGATAAAAGGGTAGGGTTTACTTCTTTTTGTCTCTCCTTAATCATTCGTTCTCTTTTTTATGATATAAATAGAGTTTAAATATTATATATATATATATATATATATATATATATATAAGAATCATTTTTTTAGAATAATTTTAAAAATTACCATTATATTTATCTTTTATTTTTTTTTACCATCAGTTAATGAGTTAATTATTAAAATATCATAAAACAAAATAAAGGACTTGAAATAGAATAATTATTTTAAAATTATTTAAAAGTAATTTCGTTTTTATTTTATTATATATATATATATATATATATATTAATTATAGAAAGAAAAAATTAAATTAGTTATTTTAATTGATGGAATAACTTCAAGGAAATCAAATTAATAAATCTTTATATATGTATATAGATAAAAAAAATTATAATAATTTTAAAATTTAAAATTTACATGATATCCATATTCTTCATGTTATGTCAACTTTATCTAAATCCTAAAGATTGTAAATTTTAAATACAAATAATTTATCACTTGCTTTTTAATGCATGTTTTTTAATCCAGCAAAAACAATGAAAATTATTAAAAAATATGATTTTTTTTCTCTTGAAGTGGAGGTGTGTAACAGCCATCCCAATTTTAAAAATAGATTATTAATATTTCTATTTCAACAATTATAGATAACGTAAAGAAAAAAAAAAAGAGTATGATTGTATTTCTGACTGTTAAATTTATTACATAAAAGTTCAGCATGCGTTTAGATTTGTTGATTTCAAAGAAACATTTGTTTTATCTAAGTATATAAAGAATTAAAGAAAATAATGATTTCATATTTAAAAATCTCAATTAGCAACGTGTAAGTGATTAAACAAATTAACTACTTGCACAATTTTAATGTTTCTTATGAAATAATTTATTTAATTTTTTTTTTTGGATATTCGCACCCTCACGTGTCTGATACTTTGGACTAGATTTTCAATGGCTGGGATAATAAAAGTTGGAATTATTTATGGCTTTTATTTAGTGAATTAGGTTGCTGTACACAAAACTTTTGGCTATTCGGTTTTCTTCTTCTTGGAAACTTATTTTCTAACATAATAGCATGCACACCAAAGAAAAAAAATATATATTTAGCGTATTTTATAAATTTATGAATATTTGAAAAATTATTAATCAATGACAATATAAAGATTTCAATTGATGTTTTTTAAAATATATAGTAAAATTTATGAAGGAATATTTAATCAAAATGTTGATTTAAATAAATATAGACATTATTAAAATTGCTATAAAATGACAAGAGAGGTAGTTTCATACTCTTAATAAAATGAGGAGGTTTAACTCTATTATAATGCTTATAAATTGCTTATAAATTCGATATGTTCTTTTTAAATAAATTACTAATATACTAGCCAAACACATTTTTTATTATTGTATATTCAATAAGTTTATTCAATTTAATATATGTATTATTATTTTCTATATTTAATATGTTTAATTGATACTTTGAATGTTGAAAGAGCAATATAGATAATAAATTCACAAAGAAGAAACATGATTGTAAGAGTAGTTGAAAGGTGTTTAATTATTTTTGATAGATAGGTAGACTGTATCCACTATTCTCCTTTTTATTTTTTTATAATTCTGTTGTATATGTGAGAACCAATCAAAATATTATAATTTTAAAATATAGTTACAAATAAAATAGGAAATACGAAAACGGGCAATCTTGATTGTATATTATTAGAGATATTTAATGTGTGTAATTCATAATCTAAATGAAAGTAACCTTGAAGGAACAATGTAGATTACCAATTGCATAAAGAAAAAAAGAAAAAGCATTACTTATGGTGGAGGAGTAATTAAAAGGTGTATAGTTATTTAGTGGATAACCAGTTTTATGCCTAATTTTTTCTTTCTTTTTATTGTTGTTTTAGATACACAAGATTATCTATTCATTTCAAATATTATAACTTTTAAATATAATTAATAAAATAAAAATATAAAATAGATACATGGAAAAGGAAACTTTTCGTTATATATTATTATAAAAATGCTGCGATTTTATATGTTAATAAAATATGCTGAAAATATCTTCATTCTTTTAAGAAAATAAAAATAAACACCTTCCTTCTTCAAAGTAATTTTTTTATATAAACAGAAGAATTGTAAGTGATATTAGTAAAATGATATTTAAATATTTTATTTTTAAAATAAAAATTTCATATAAATAGGAAAACTAGTTATTCAAAATTCATTTTTATAAAGTCACAATCTCTTTATAATAGAATTTTTTATTTCTTTTCTATCTTCTCTCTAGAATTATGGCCCCACCTATCATCAGATTGACGATCGGAAATTATTTCTAGGCTCCGGGCATCAAGTAGAGCAAGAGTGTCCGATCTTATTCTTGAACAAAATAAGTTCATTTTTTGCTCATTTCCTTTGAGTCAGTTTTCTCATGTTCTTAATTACTCTAGCATACTAGCATGCATGTAACCTCTAGTACATCAAAACAGGTCTCTGTTAGTTCATGATCGTAGTGGTATAGTCTGATATGGTGTAGGATAGGAGGAGATTCTGTGTGAACTTTAGCTTGAGAGCTCTTTTGAAGAGTGCTCTGCTTAAGTTAGGTAAGAGAAACTAAATACTGCAGTTGTATGATTATGATGTTATAAGACTTTAGAATTTGAAATTTAGGACCAGAGATATAATTTGAGTGATAAGTGTTGAGCTCTCTTGCAGGTGTGAAATTGGGTGACTTAATTGCTTTTTGACGTTGCTTGGTATCTGTTATAGACTTGATTGAGTTCTGTTCAATAATCTGTGCATGTCTGAATTTGGTGTTCATTTTGAAATGATATGCATGACTTGAGTTAGTTATGATAGTTCTATTGCGATGATGTGTTAGAAAGGTAATGTGATGAGTCCTTGCAGATTGTTATGCATGAAATTAGGAATAAATAAGGTATATATGTATGATTGTGGGCTATTAAAATAATTATAAGAATGCAAGAATTATATGACAAGTTTAGTAATAGAAAGTGCATAAATGAGAATGGTAATAAGTTAGAATTGATTTAGGAAGTATTGAACAAAATAGGTTGTTAAGTTAGGTTTTCATGACTTGTTTTAGAAAGGATGTAATTCTTGAAGAAAAAGTGCATTGTTGGTTGATAAATTTAGGCTCAAGCGATCCTAGTGTAAATTTAAACCTGCTCTCGGGTTGATTTTCACTCAAACGAGAAGATTTTCGTATAAGCGAGAAAAGATTTCCGCTCAAGCGAGAAACTTGTCACTCAAGTGAGAGGGGTTCTTGCTCAAGCTATTTTATTTTTTTTTCTTTTCTATTTTGATTATTTTGTAATGCAATTTATGGATTTAATAAAATAGAATGATTTATAATTTAGATTGAATAGTATTGTTGATTTAGAAATTCTTGAGATATTTGAGATTGAGATTGAAAAAAATTAATGAATGAGTAGAGGTGTATGATATTGTTAAAGTATTATTGAGGTAGTCAAGATTTACGCATAGTATTTTTAAGAAAGAAAATATCTGTGTCTAGGTCAATTAGGATGTGCATTATCCAAGGACTCATTCAATAACGATTGATATCTTGACTATACTAGTAATAAGAATCATGTAGATGGATATTACTAGGTGGTGAGGGTCGAAGGATGTCTGAACTGGGTGACTATAGCTTGAAATATAGTTGGTTAGAAAAGTCTTAGGGGTTTAATTCACTGATTTGGGAGCTGTGTAGATTCACAGTTTGGAGTTGTATGACAGATACATATCTTAAGGTCTACTCAATGCACGAGTCTTAGAATTATAATTGAGTTTGTCTATTGTTTAACATCATGAGTTCAAAATTTTAGATGAGTTTAGTGATTGATGATATGAATAGATTGCTATGTATTAATTGTTATTTATATCTGATCATTGTTATTTATATTTGATCAGTTTAGATTATATGTGAAATATTTTAAGCACAAGCATATCCTTTCTCGTTTGTGTTGGTGTGTTTGTTTTTTATCTGTGATGATCATGTTATATAAGGGAGTAGATAATGTTGCAGATAAGCTAATCGAAGATGCTCTTGATTGAGCGTGTTGCAGATTTCCTTTAAATCTTTTGAAAAACTTTTCATTTTGCTTTGATGTGAATATATTTTGTTTTAAAATTCTCATAAAGAGGGATGCATTTTGATGTAAACTTTTATTGGACAACTTATGTGTATGTACATGTACGCATGTTTAATCACTTATTAAAATAGGATAGTATTAATTGGAATATTAAACTTTGTTAGAGTTGATATGATATGATAAGAAAGTAAAATATAATAGATTAGAATATGATAAGATAAAAACGTTGATAAGTTAGAATCTTGTAATTTCTTTTAATGATAGAATATAATATAAATTTTATTTTTAATTTATACTTTTTATAAAATATGAAAAGCATAAAAAATATAATTTTAACTAAATGATAAAGAGCAATATTTTAATTATATGATTTAAATTATAATTAATTAATATTTTAAAATATAACAATAACTATTTAATTTTAATACTGATTATTTTTTAATATACGAGTCCGTTTAAAAAAAATATTGATAAAAAAAGATAAAATTTGAATGCATATGGTGTGTTACGATAATAATAATTGAAATATGTCTCAAAAATACAAAGTGAAAGTCTTAAGAATAAATAATGGTGAATATAGATAATTATTTTTTTTAAATATAGATAATTTTACTTTTTATTTTAAATTTATTAGTTGAACACTCTGGTTAATGATAAGGTGGCGGAATTGCCCATAACTTATTCACTGTGTGAATAATCAGATTTTTACAATAATTTTGAATTTATGTGGACGAAAATAATTTTTAACCATGGTCATGTTTGTTGTTGATAGTTTTCAAAAAATTATAAAAAAAATGTTTATAGAATATTTTGAATTATTTATTTATTTTATTCAATATAAGAGATATTAAAAATAAGATTTGAATGGGATGGTTGTTGTATAAATTATATGCTTTATATGTGAAAAAGAAATAATGCGTGGATATCTATTGTGGAGGCCACTTCCTTCATGTCTGCCTAATCATGTTTTGCTTTGGTTATGCTTAGTTACCCATTTCCCTTTTGGCATGATAATTAGGTAGGAAAATCTCAACTTTTTTTTTGTTTGTTCATCTCACAATTTTTTTCCACTCTTCAGTTCTTTTCACTAAGAATTAAAACAAAAATATCACCTAAAGTTAACACAAACACAAGTTTGTTGATAAGCAGTTAACTAAGAGTGCTCCATATTTCTCAACAACAATTGATGTTAGTCCAAGCCATCACTTATAACTCATAATCTTATTATTATAATCTAAAGTTTTTACTTGAGGTATGTTTTGACAAGCAATTACTATGTACAACATATTCTTAACAAACAAATTAACAACTTTTGTTGCACCAAATTAACTAAATCATGACACTTGCTAATAAAATTGTAAAAATGTTGCTCCCTTGAACCAAAAATTTTATGACAATGATGTATGACTTGTGTCACTTTCTTGTGACATGGTTAAGGTGTTTTATATTGTTGAGCCTAAACTATGACATGATTTGTCATTGTGATTGTCCTAAATGAGATTACAAATAATACTCATATAATTTAGGATAAGATTCTGATATTCTTTAACCTAGCAATATAATTACATGAACAACAAAACATGCATAGAAAAAGCTAAAACAAAGATTAGAATAGAGACCCTAGACTTTGAGTGTTATATTTGTACTCTATATGGTTAAGTATATATTGTACATAATTAAATTCACAATTTTTGTGTCTCTTTTGGAAGTGGGGTGTGACACACAACACCCTTTAAAATACCAATTAAAAGGGTTTAATTGATGACCCTACTATTTGTCAAATCAAAGTATGAATGGGTGAAGAAGGAGGAGTTGAGTGGGAAATGTGAATTTTTTTTCTAACATTGTGGTATGTTGAGATGACACTATGCTTAGCTTGATTTTGCTTTTCAATTTTAAATTTTCAAAGCAGCCAGCAAAAGCCAGCAGAGCCATTAATGCCAATGGAGAATTTCTGGCACTAGAGAACAATAGTCCAAAAGGGAGTCTTTGATAGCATGATGATATATTTTCATCACAACCACAAACATGATTAATCAAATTCTTTAGTTATTATAAATAAATTTAATATTATTGTTATTATTATTATTATTTTCCTATCATGGTTTCCTTCATCCTCCTTAAGTATTAACTATTCAAGTCTTGATAGTCTTGCTGATTTGACAAGTCTTTACACTGTTAAATGTAAATGCAGGTTACCAGCCACATGGATCCAACAATGCAAAGTGTGTAATCAATGCATAAACTTATTAGATTAATTTATGATTTATTATAAATAAATTTATAAATTTAATAATGTTTAGATGTGTCAAATCCATAATGTTTTTTAATTTTTGAAATACTTGTACCAATTATACAGATACCTAGGATCATTGTAATCATATGATATTTAGTTTGTTTATATCTCATCAATATTCAGTTTGGTTAAATTTCATAAATTATATGGTGTTTTTCAAATAATTTTTTTTATTATATGTATTAATGGAAATACATACGGTCTCTTACACATGTATTTATATTTTTATTATATTAAAATAATATAATTTTAAAAAAAATATTTTGTGTAAAGTCTTAAAAAACTATATATGATAATTATTTTTAGAAGAACAAATTATGTTATTATGTTCTAGTTGAAAGATTTTACAATTATTTATAAAGAAATTATATTTATTTATTAAAAATATCAAAATAATTTAAAATATGTATCTCCTTAATTTAACAGTACGAATATTTTAATCTACAATTTGAATTTTCTTAAATAAAATTTTCAATGAACATAAATATTTTACGATTTCTTGTATTTATTATAAGTATATTCTTCTTTTTTTTCATTTTAATAGTCATATATCAACTGTTTAATTATTCGATTAATTCAAATATTTCTCTTTAAACAAATTCTTAATCATATATTTACTTTATTGATTTTATATTTATTAAAATATACACATATAATCTGTAATGTGAAAATTTGTTACATTTACTTTATATATATATATATATATATATATATATATATATATATATATATATATATATATATATATATAAGATTTAAATGACTTTTATGATAAAAGCTTGTAAAGATTTAAATTACTTACAAAGAGTTTAAGATTCTCTGAATACGTTCAAACACGATTCTTTTATTTTGAAACTGTCTGAACTCTAGAACATTATACAAGGAAGCAATTGTCTACAAGAGGTTTAGAGAGAGAAGAGAGAGAAGGATAGAGAATAGAGGATGATCTCATGATTTTTCCTCTGGCCTTGCTCTCTATTTATACAAGTTGCAAATTGGCGGATTTCAAAATCTCGCTCAATTGCGGAATTGAAAGTATTATAAATTCTTACAATAATTATAAAGGAATCTGCTTTTGGTGGCTTAGTCAACAAGATTCTC
>Ga0209700_101481_pt1 | contig 48802 bp, 34 predicted proteins | sample SiratroredBW_FD_187528 | JGI IMG/M metagenome (GOLD analysis project Ga0209700, IMG submission 187528) | Root nodule microbial communities of legume samples collected from California, USA - Siratro red BW (SPAdes) (version 2) | ecosystem: Host-associated > Plants > Roots > Nodule | place: USA...
TTTTCATTCAATTTGAGTACAATTTAAAAGAAATCTATTGATCTCAGGGGTCTATTTGTTAAATGTTACAAAGATGATTTATAAAAAACAAAGAGAAATAAATTTAATATACATAATAATTTCAAGAATAATTGTAATTTTAAATCAAGAAACAATTTTCTTCTTTCTACTTCCGAGGAGAAAGGAAGGTTCCGTAAAAAAAATGGAGTGATTGATAAATGTCAAAATTAACTATAGAGATTTCGCTGCACTTACATGTGTGTATATATATATATATATATGTATATATATATATATATATATATATATATATATATATATATATATATGTATATATATATATATATATATAATATTTTCATGGATCTAAATATTCTTTTCTACTTTCAATAATACAACATAATTTTTTGTAGTGCTTAGATGAAATTAAAATATCTATTAGCTTACATTCAAGTTAACATAAGAATAATAAACGAAAAAAAATACATAAAATTCATATCGAGCTGAATTTAGGTATTAATACGTTATTGTATAAATTATTGCCATTTTATATTTTACTCAATTATGGAATATATTTTTTGTAACTTGGAAATAAAAAATTATATAAATGTCTTAATAAAACAATTAATTATTTAAATGCATAAGATAATAAATTAGTTATAAAAAATAATTGTTTTATAAAATAATTAAATGAGTATATCAATTAATAATAGTTTGTGTATAAAAAATACTTATTAAATAAATTGTAGTTTGATTTAATGTATGAAAGCAAATACAATTATTTTTAACTATTAAATGCTTAACATTATGATAACTTTTCAGATACAAGACAATGCATACTCGATATTATATTATTTAGATGGGTGACTGAGATGCCACTCTTTTATTAACCATTCCAACAACATTCGCATTTGTGATCTTCTAAGATCACTTTCTTAGGAAGATGCCAAGAATTTTTCTCTAATACTCTTAACAGTAGCTACCATTTTCTCATGCTCTGGGAGGTTTTCTTTAACAATGGGAACATTCTTGAAATTATCATACCATGAACTCAGGTGAGGGAATTTCTCATCTTCAAGGACCTTCACTCCAACAATATCTCCTGCAACCTCAAAAAATTTCAATAGGGACCCCAAAGCTATGTCCACAATGTTAATGTCTCCTCCAAAAATTTTCTTCTCATCATCAAAACAATGATTCTCAACAACCATGAGACGGTTCCATAGATTCTCTATGCTCTTTTCTCGTTCTTCATCAGTTTTGCTACGGAATAATGTCACACCTGCAGAAAACTTCAAAAATTGATCCGATACAATTGTTATTTAGCAAGGTACACTAAATTAATTATTGCTAAATTTAAGGTAAAATTAAGTTTTTTTGAAGAATTACCACCAAGTCATCAACATAGTTAACCCAAAACCGTGCCAAAGCTCTCTGGTAGGGATCAGCAGGAAGCAGTGAGTTATGTGGCCAAATCTCATCTATGTATTCAACAATAAGCATGGACTCACATAAAGGTTTTCCATTATGAACAAGCACTGGAGTTTTCTTGTGCACTGGGTTGTATTCAAGAAGTTGAGGACTCTTGTTGTAGCGATCTTCCTCTATATTTTCATATGCTATATCCTTTAACTTCAAGGTCCATACCACCCTCAAAGTAAAGGGACTGTACCAAAATCCATGAAGCTTCACCTCTGCCATCTTCCCTTATTTTTTCCAAATCCAACACTAACCTATTGATATGACTCATCCATGGGGTTATCTTATATAGCAAAACTTTCAGAAATAAAAGAGATTATTAATTTCTAATTAAAAAAGTATTAAAATGTTGAAATCTACTGGAATCCGTGTAGTAGTAGGAGACTATAAGGCTTCATTCTTAGTTCAAACATCATTATCATAATAAATTATAGTTGTGTGTTAGAATGTTAATTGTTTTTCTATCAATGACTAAATACTTAATCTTTAGTATTTCAGAAAAGTTAAATCCTTGAAATATACAATACAATCAACAGATATTTAATTTGAATTCTAAAATAAAATAAATTTTATCTTCAAATATTATATTACCTTTTATATAATATAATACTTCAAGATATCATTTTCTAATTTTTGTACCAGGTACAGTGTAAATATAAGTAATCTTATCTGTCCTTACATAAAATAATTGACTTTTGGTATTCCAAGTTAAAGCTCATAATGTTAAGCATCGACTAGTCCACGGGGTGTCGTAATGGCTCACATCACAACTTAATAAATATATGTACTTCTATCTTTAGGTTGTGATATTTTTATTATTTTAAACTAATGGTCGTGGCATTTGTAAGAATATTTTCTTTTAATAATACCAGCCAACATTAACTTTTCTTTCTCTTTCTTTTAACTTTTATCAGTTAACTATAATAAAGGAAAAATAAACAAATCAAAGACAAAAGTTCAATCTTTTGTGTTGTTTCAATCTTAATATATAGCATAAAATAACAATTAATATGTATTCCCTAATGATGTTTATATATATTTTTTTGAAAAATTAGAGTATAAGCTTAAAAAAATGAAAGTGGGTAGAACGAACACACTAATATTAATTTAGTAGTGAGAAATTTAATTAAAAAATTGATAATATATTGAGAGTATAAAATAATTTTTATACTATCACTTAATAATAAACTATCGTGTATGGTAAATTTATTATTTTTATATTTATTATTGAAAAGTTTATTCTGATAATTACTTTTTATTGATGATTAAAACTACTTTATATAATCATTACATAATTTAAAGAATTTATATAAAGTTTTAAATTTAAACTCCGTTATTATCTTTATTAAGGAAAAGAAAAAGAGGCAAATAGGGTAGGGTTTGGTGGAGGTAGTAAGGCTCGTTGGGTTTATTTTACAGCCGCCCAAAATTTTCAAAGTAAAATCAAATATATATATATATATAGTAGATGTTTGCTGTTAGTTTTATATTCAACTTTTTTTCGTAAAGAGGGACCAAATCAAATGCAAAAATCAAAATGAGGTTAAGTTTGATTGATTTTAATTTATTAGAAAATTTGAATTCATTAAATTAATATCTGGTAGGTTGTTAAATATATTTTTAAAATTATTAAATATTTTATGAGAAAAAAAATTATCAAAAGAAAGAAACATATGGTTATTGTTTTATATAATTATAAATATATATACTTTTAACTTTCTTTCATATTTATAAATAAATTACATAATTTTATTTTATAATATAAATTTGTTATCATATTTAAATAAATATAAATATGTTATACTTATAAGATAATAATTAAATCATAAAACAGCTTCTAAAAAAATATTCATATATGTTATTTTCTAATTATTATTAAATATAAATATATAATATTTTTTTGAATATAATAAGTGGTTGGATTTGATTTTTATTTTTAATTTAAATCAAAATACTGAATTTAGAAAGAAACATAAATCTAGAAAAAATTGATTTATATTAAATATCAGTTTTTTTCTAAATTGATTTAACAATATTTAATGTTTAAAAATATCTACAAAATTATTATGTAAAAGAGTTCACAATGTCCAACTTATATAATCAGAATTCAAATGACATTTTTTTTTAACAAAATGGTGTAACCTTTTTTAAAATGATCGAAAAAGATAAGTTTAAAATATAATAAATATGGAAAAGTCTATTTTTTAGACGTTTTATTTTAAAAAATTATACTTGTATAAATTTAAAAATTTACTATTATTTTTTTTAACGTTAAATGATATGAAAAAAATACTATTTCAGTTTCATTCTTAATAATAATACTTATTAATTATAATAATGATTATATTGATTATAATTGTTTACATATTTATTACAAGTATTGCTACAATACTATGTGAGGAAGGCCAGCTAAAAAAGATGGACACGTGGTGAAGGATCAATAATTGGAAAATAACTAACTAGACATGAGTGAGATTGACTAACTTCGTACCTCAATATCTTTGGTGCTTTCATTGAGTTTTAATGACTGATAATACACGGATGCAAATGATGCAAGTTGTAATTGCCAAACTCGTGGAGTAGTCTGATGGATATAATGAACAACTTCACAAAGAATCACACAGACTCTTGCCTTGATTCAGTTTCAACTGGCAGAGACGAAAGAGGCATCTCCAGAACGACAACAATCATGCTCGATCTTTGCCCTTCCACGTCATGATTCTCGGATGGAACAGATGTAACAAAATGAATATACCAAGCTGAGAGATTTTTTCGAGTTTATGATATTCCAGAAGTTCACAAACGGATATAGTGGCGGTGAATCTTGAAGGCAGGGAACTAGTATGGTTTCAAATTTGGGAGAAATTGGAACTTGCACTAACCTGGCTTACAATGTCTACGACAATCCAAATACAATTCAAACCATCACAATTTGAAAATCCTCGAGAAGAACTATTGAAGCTCAAGCAATCATCCTTGGTGAACTCCTATTTTGATGCATTCAATGATCTAGCAACAAGAGTATACGACATGAATGATACATTGTTACTGAATTGTTTTGTTGGTGGATTACATCCAGACTTGAAGAGAGAAGTCAAGTCTCGTTCCCTAGCTTCGTTAATGTAAATGTTTCCTTAGCAAAGTTATTTGAAGAGAAATATATGCCCTCTGCACAACAATGGAAACCAACTTTTCCACTTATGCAACCTCAATATAACCACTCCAAAACAATTCTTAGTCCTAAACCTGTTACCACCATACCACATGTACACTCACAACTACAATTGCCACTGTTATTGCCCACCCTTTCTAAACTGGGATCATTGAGAAAACTATCTCTAGTTGAAATTCAATTCAAGCGTGATAAAGGGCTTTGTTTCACATGTGATGAAAAGTATTCACAAAGCCATAAATGTACAACTAAACACTACTTCCTTGTCCAATCAATGGAAGAAATACCTCTGCATCCAATATAATGTCACTACTGAACTACCAGAACAAGATATCAAGCTTCAATTGGAGCCAAGACACTTGTCTTATAATGCATTAACAAGGATGCGTGAACGAAGGCCCATTCGTTTCACAAGGATTGTTCTAATGAATTGAGGTAGCTTTGACAATTTCATCCATCCATTATTAATAAATAGATTGAACATACCGGTCAATCCCACTCAACCTTTCAATGTCCAAGTGGGCAATGGAGAATTATTACAATGCGAAGGGGAAGTTCGAGATGTTCCTGTAAAAATCCAAGACTAGTTGTTGTTTATCACTGCTTTTGTTTTACCAATCACCACTGAGGAATTAGTTTTAGGAGATATATGGCTCGAGACTCTGGACACACATTTGGTGAACTATAAAGAGAAGTTCATAACATTCTTTGACAATGGACAACTAATAACATTACAAGGGGAACTCCATGGCTTCCCAACACAATTTCAATTCCATAATCTCAAGCGATTACAAGCTACCAATGAAATTTTAGCTTTATATACATTACAATTGCAACCAACGGTGGAGTCATCGCCACTTGCGCTTGAATTGTCCACTAATATGGCACTTGAACGCACTATTATTAAATACATTCAAAAAGGTGTTTCAAGTACCACATAGATTACCACCCACCAGAACATATGATTATTCAAACCACCGAACCCACACAACCAGAAGGCAAAAATTGAAAGGAATGTGGTAAAGATGTTAGCAGAAGGGATCATTAAACCAAGCACAAGCCTGTTCTCATAACCGGTGTTGTTAGTTAAGAAGAAAGATAGCTCCTGAAGATTTTGCACAAATGATTGAGCCTTAAATGCAGTGACAGTCAAAGATTCATTTCCCAAGCCTACGATCGACGAGCTACTAGATGAGTTATTTGGTGCCCAATATTTCTCAAAATTGGATTTAAGATTCAGGTACCACCATATACAAGCAAAGCACGATGATTGTTATAAGATGGCATTCTACTCTCATCACGGGTTATACGAATGGCTAGTCATGTGATTTGGTTTAACAAAAGCCCCAACAATGTTAAAAGTTTAATGAATTCAACCTTTGTTGTGGTTCTACAAAAATTCGTTCTCATTTTTTTTGACAATATCTTGATATATGACCAAGATTGACAATAATATCTCACACATATAATGCAAGTGTTATCAATACGACAAGCTAATACATTGTATGCAAAGCTGTCAAAGTGCTTATACGAACAACACCAGGTGGAAGATATTCAACACTGGCCTCAACCAACGTCAATCAAACAGTTGAGGGCATTCCTTGGGTTAGCAAGGTATTACAGGAAATTTATTAAACACTTCTATGGTAGTAACACTACTAACGAAATTGTTAAGGAAAGCTAACTTTATGTGGACAACGCAAGCTGTAGAAGCTTAAGTTAAAACAAATGCTATCACATGCTCCCGTTTTAGCACTACCCGATTTCTCCAAAACATTAGTGTTGGAAACGAATACATCAGGCATAAGAATATGATCCATTTTAAGTCAAGATGGGTATCCCATAGTATACATTTCGAAGAAGCTTTCATCAATGGCTCAACAACAGTCTATGTACGCTAGAGAGATGATGACAATTACTTCAACAGTGGCAAAGTTTCGTTATTACTTGTTGAGACACAAGTTTGTCATCAAATAATTGTAGGCCCAAACGATTCAAACACTGGAACAACAGGATTGGTTGGCTAAATTATTGGGCTACAACTTTGTTATTGAATACAAGAAGGGTTGTGAGAATCAAGGCATTGATAGTCTCTCTTGAGCTTTTATGTCCCTTACCATAAGAAATTGTGCTATATATTATCTCAAGTATAGGAAGAATTAAGACATTATGAGCCAAAGCATGACTTCTCAGAGTTTGAACTCAACTCGAGAAAGATACAACAGAAGCATGCAATGTGGTATTAGGAGGGTCAATTTGTGATTCTCGCAACATCATCCCTGACAAAAAGGTTGCTAAATGAATTTCATGACTCTGTGATTGGCAAACATGGAGGGTATAAAAAAACTCTCACTTCACAATACAATTCTACTGGAAATACATGACAAGGATGACAAAAGAGTATGTGACATCCTGTGCCGTGTGCCAATAAGCCAAGTATAACACACAACCACCTGTAGGTCTCCTACAACCATTAACTATTCCATCACAAATTTGACAAGATATTTGAATGAATTTCATCACCGGTTTTTAGTGGCGCTCATGGTTGCTTTGTTATTTTGGTATTGATCGATCGATTATCAAAGTTTGCACACTTTATTCCTTTGTCAACAAATTTCATGGCACCAAAAGTCGTAAAGGTGTTTCTTAAGCATGTGGTAAAAATGTTCATGACATTCCCTAATTTGTTGTATCTGATAGAGACAAAGTTTTCACCAGGAAATTTTGGGAACAATATTGTGGTAAACAAGGAATTATGTTGGCACGAAGCTTTGCATATCATCCAGAGATAGATGGTAAAAAAAGGGTCCTTAATAGATGCTTGGAAATGTACTTACGATGCTTTACTCAAGAAAATCCAAGGGACTGATACAAGTTATTGCCTTGGGCAACAAGGTAGTTAAAATCGGGATCATAAAATTGTAGGATCGTAGAATTGTATATAGTATCATCAATTCAGATTACACGCAAGATCGTAAAGTAGTGTGATCATAAGGATCGTTGAACAAAATCGTAAAAATGTGTGATCACTATTTTTTTTTTCGTATAGTTCACATTCTTAAGTGAATGGATTCCGTTCAAATCTAATTTTAATTAAAAATTAATGCAATTAAAATTTTAGCTTATAATATGCATTGACAACCCTAACACCACTCAATTAAAATTAATGCAATTAAAATTTATAACAAATTCTAAACCCAATTATTAATACTTTTTTCTGATACACCTTTCACATTTTTTTGTTGAATATAAGTTTCAATTTCAATTAAAATAAACCACCACCCAATTAAAATTAATGCAATTAAAATTAAAAGAAAATTTCAACTCAATTAAGAATTAAAAGTATTTTCTGCTAGTGCATTGTTCATATTCTTAATTGAATTGAATGAGTCTCAATTTCAATTAAAATAAAACTAAACAAAGTCACTTTTAACGGGCATCTATTTTATTTCTTTTATAATATCTCTTAAATAATTTTTTTTATTTATTTTTTAATTTTCTTTATATATATATATATATATATATATCAATACCCAATTTCGTCTGGGTAAAAAGTAATTAATAAAAAAATTTTGATAATAAAAATAAAGATTGTTTTTGATTAAAATAATAATAAGAAAAAATAGGTTTGAAAATAAAAGGAAAAAAAAGAATAAAAATAATAGTAAAAAGAATTAATAAAAGAGAATAGTTATATAAAACTGGAAACAATCTAATAATAAAATTATATAATAAAATAAATAATAAGTAAAATGTAAATAAAAATGAAGAGGAATAAAGAAAAAAACTAAAAACTAGAGCATAAAAAGGAAAGAATGAGGTTTGGAAAGGTTGAAAGGGTGAAACGGTAATTAGTAGAAAAATTGGGAGTGAGAAAGTAAAAGTGCCATATGTCAGTCTATGAGCGAAGAGTGTTACTATTCATTATTTGGTAGGTGGTTGAAACGATTGAGGGTGTCAACACCCAATTTCCTACAGGCAAATAAAAATTATTTTTGTAAATAAAAAATAAAAAAGATAAAATAAAAGAGTAAAAATAAGAAAGTAAAACTTTTTAACATGTGTTATTTAGTTTTTTTGCTATTCAGGATAAATAATAAAAAGAACTTTGACTTTATAAATAAAGTTTGATTAAACAATAATAAAAAATAAGATAAAATGAAATTTGTAAAAAAAAATGATAAAACAAAAAAAAAAGGTGTTTGGTCTGTCTTAAAATAAATTGAATAGAAAAATTAAGTGAGCCCAATTGAACAGGGAGGTTCATTTATAAAAAAATAGTTTTGATACAGTTTGACAAAATTAAAAAAAGAGATTTTTTGAAGTCCAATTAAAGTTGTCAAAAATAAAAATAAAGTTACTTTTACCACTTCTTTATGAATTTTGTTTGCAAACCCATTGTTGGGTAATCCGAGGGGGCAAAACCGGGGAGATCTCACAAGAATGAGAACTGAGCCAACATATAAGGGAATGACACCACCTTCAACCCAAAACCTTAAGGCATTAGGTTTGTGGATCTTCTTTCTTATATGTTGCCCAACTTTCTCATTCCTACCCAATGTGGGACTTAGACTCACACTTGAATACCTAACAATCTCCCTCTCAAGTGAGAGTCCCTTCTACATTGGTACACACTCCCCCTCGAGCGGAAGCATTTTCAAATACAAGTACCTTAATCACAAACGACCCTTACTTCTTGTACCGCCTTTTACACACTAAAACTGGACACGCTTCCCCGAAAACTCCATCAGGAAGACTTTCGATATAGGGTCAAACTGTACACGCCCAAGCCGCAAACCATCGGCTCTGATACCACTTGTTGGGTAATCCGAGGGGGAAAAACCGGGGAGATCTCACAAAGAATGAGAACTGAGCCAACATATAAGGGAATGACGCCACCTTTAACCCAAAACCTTAAGGCATTGGGTTTATGGGTCTTCTTTCTTATATGTTGCTCAACTTTCTCATTATGTAGCTCTAATGTCATTTTAATTCCCCATAGTATTTTAATTCTTTTAGTTAATGTCTGATAAATTTTATCTCTCATTATTAAAGGCTCTCATTAAGAATTGCAAATACATTCTTTTTTAGCTTTTTGCCTCCTCACACTTATCACATTTACACGTATCATGCTTTTGACATTAAGAATTGCAAATACATTCTTTTTTAGCGTTTTGTCTCTTCACATTTATCACATTTAAGTGTCATGCTTTTGACATTTAACCCTCATACATTTACCTATTCCTCTTCTTCATACTATTCCTTTTCTTCATACATTTCTATACTTTAATTCATGGTGCAATTAAAAAAAAAAAGAGTTAATACAAAGAGACTGGAATAATTGATTTTTAATTAAGAATTATGATTGAGAGTGTTATAGAGGGAGATGAAAGGGTTAACAAAAAATATAAAGAAGAGATTGATTTTAGGGGAAGAGGAGACAAAAATTACACAAGAGATACACAGAATTTTTATCAGAGAATTCTTCTATTTTTCAAGATCCAATACTGTCTGAAATATACAATTTTCTCTTGCAAAGAATTGGAGAAGCTGAATTGTAGAGAAAGCAAAGGGATTGAATCTGAAGAGGTCTTCAACGGGTACTTTTCTATTCATCTTTGCTCCCGTATAAGTGTTTGTTCTCATGAATATTGTATTTTCCATGTTAGGATCTTGATGGACATATGTTTGTTATATGTGTAAATTTTTGACTGAATGTTAGTTGTTTTGATTGATACTTGTTAAATTAAAGCTGAATATTATAAACATGTGATTTATACATGAAGAGGTGCTGCCCTTAGCATGCCTTAATCTTCAATTTCATCATTAAATTATCGGTTGCCTTTGGCACAATTTTGTTTCAGATATTGTTGCCTAAATCACTCTCTCATACTCCCCACTATTTCATAAAAAAAGGAGCCAGAAAACCGCCATAAGTAATGATACCCATTCCATCAAATCTGAGCCATAGTACTAGAAAACCTAATACAACACCAGGACAAATAGCCTAATACCCAATCAAAACCAAACTGCCACTGTAAAGAACGAAATTAAATCAGAAAAAAAAATCAGAGAAAATCTGATAGAAATCTAAGTTAATTAATTTAGAAATTCTCCAAATCATAACTCAAAGTCACTCATTCCCGAAACCAGAATGCTCAACTCTTAGAAAAACCATAAAACATAGTATTCAATTTACCCGAATCATAGGGAGTAAACAGTTCAATTCCATGTTCCAAACTCAAAATCATAAACCAATTCGATTACAATATCAATTTCAGAAATACCTAAAATGTTTTTAGTTTTACTACCAATGCCAACATCCAGAGAATTCAGAGTCCCAATTTCATAACCTGAAACCAATACACAACTAGCATCCAAAACTCATAAAGATACCTAGAACAGTTAACCAACCTGGAGAAAACCCAGTTCAAAAAGTTTAGGATGCAAAATCCCTCAAACGCTATAAGGACAATCTCTAAAATAACATATCGAGCACTACCATTAGAAAACAGAACCCACAGAAACCCTCTGAACCCAGTGAATCTGAAAAACCCCAACCCATAAATAAAAAAACCTTCAAATTACAGAAGACTAAAACACCAAAACAGGTAAGCTAGAATCAGAAAAAACTGAAAATAAATCAAATAGAAAAGCAGAAATATAAAAAAAATCAAACCTTTGAAGTTCTCTTTTACTTCTGGCCCCAAACACAGCAGTTCTACCTTACCTTAGTGCCTATAGAGAAGCCATTATTAGATGTTTCCATTTGATTTATAAGCAATGAATCATACAAGGTCATGAAAGAAGTAAAATATAGATTTGGAGTAAAAAAAATCGAAACTTCATGGGTGGTGAGGAATAGATAGAATCGGTGAAAATTTAAAGGAACTGTGAAGGAATCTAACCTTCGTAGCACCCCCTGGACGGTGGGTGTCTTCGCCAATTGAGCACTCATTGCGATTATGCATGGGTGATTTTCTTCAAATCTAAAAAGGGTTTTCTCTTTTGAATGATGGAGGTGGAAATTTTGAGAGCGTGTCATTAAATGAAAAGGCAAAGTGATAAATTGTGACTTACACATATTCTATTCTAAAGTAATAAGAAAAGGGGATTAAGTGTGGTTTAGACATGCATTGGAAAAGAGGTAAAGCATGCATGGGAAAAAGTGCTGCGTGACACACTTTTCTTAACCCATTATTTATTTATTTATTTATTCTTAACCTCAAGATGTTGTTGAAGAATCTAAGACTAAGCTGGAATTCTTGGAGGAAAGGCTTAGGGCTATTGAAGGAGGTGGTAGTTTTGGATTTGGGGATATTGCTGGTTTATGCTTGGTATCTGATCTTGTGATTCCTCACAAGTTCAAGGTACTTGAATTTGAGAAGTACAAAGGAACTTCTTGTTCCAAGAACCATCTAACTATGTATTGCAGAAAAATGGCGACACATGCTGGTATATACGTCTATAGCCAGCTCGAATCAGATCATGGAATGACTTAGTGAATGCATTTTTGAAACAATACAAATATAATGTTGATATCGCTCCTGATAACTGCAACATCAAAATATGTCAAAAGGGAATTGAAGTAGACCCAGACAAGGTTCGTGCGATTTTGGAAATGCCACATCCTTGCACAAAAAAAGAGGTTCGATGTTTTTTGGGGAGACTAAACTATATTGCCAGGTTTATTCCCCAATTAACTTCCACTTGCGAACCAATATTCAAGTTGCTACGTGAGAATCAAACTGTAGAGTAGAATGAAGATTGTCAAGAAGCTTTTGACAAAATTAAGCAATATTTACAAGAACCCCCTATAATGCGTCCGTCGGGCGTTTTGTATTTGACAGTATTAGATGGATCAATGGGATGTGTCCTGGGTCAGCATGATGAAACAAGAAGAAAAGAACATGCTATCTACTATCTGAGCAAGAGATTCACCGATTGTGAACAAAGATATTCTGCATTGGAACAAACCTGTTGTGCCTTAGCTTGGGCTGCTTATAGATTAAGACCATACATGTTGAGTCATACTACATGGTTAATATCCAAAATGGATCCAATTAAATACATCTTTGAAAAACCTGCTCTCACGGGAAGAATAGCTCGATGACAAATGTTGTTGTCAGAATATGATATATAGTATGTTAATCAGAAGGCTATCAAGGGCAGTGCTCTAGCAGAGTACTTGGCTCACCAACCTGTTGAGGATTATCAGCCTATGCAACCTGAATTTCCAAATGAAGAAATTTTGTCTCTTTTTAAAGAGGAGGATGATGATACATAGATTCTATTTTTTGATGAATCCTCAAATGCACTGGGGCATAGAATAGGAGCAGTGCTTATCTCGCCCGAAAGACAATATATACCCATGATAACTAGATCATACTTTGATTGTACCAACAATATAGCTGAATATGAGGCATGTGTTATGGGGATTCAAGCTGCCATTGATTTTAAAGTAAGAGTTTGAAGATATATAGTGATTCTGCTCTTGTCATCCATCAGATAAGAGGAGAATGAGAGACTCGTGATTGTAAATTAATCCCTTACCAGGCATATATCAAGGGGTTGTTGGAATATTTTAACACAGTAACATTTCAGCATATTTCAAGAGAGGAGAATCAATTGGCTGATGCTCTTGCTACTCTATCATCCATGTTTGAGATTAGTCAAGAGGGAGAGTTGCCTATGATCAAGATGAAGAGTCATGAACAACTTGCTTATTGTTCCTTCGTAGAAGAGGAATCAGATGGCAAGCCATGGTACTTTGATATAAAGAGATACCTCAAAAGCAAAGAATATCCATAGGAATCCAATGAAAATGACAAGAAAATGTTGAGAAGATTGGCTGCCAAGTTTGTGTTAAATGGGGATGTGGTATACAAAAGGAATCAGATGTGTAGATGTAAAAGAAGCAGAGTTGATTTTAAAGGAAGTCCACGAAGGAACCTTTGGAACTCATATGAATGGTCATTCAATGGCTAGAAAGATTTTGAGAGCAGGGCATTTCTGGCTGACTATGGAAAATGATTGTTGCATCCATGTAAGAAAATGTCATAAGTGTCAAGCATATGCAGACAATATCAATGTTTCACCTACAACATTAAAGGTTCTATCCGCACCTTGGCCATTTTCCATGTGGGGCATAAATGTTATTGGAGCTATTGAGCCGAAGGTTTCAAATGGACACCGCTTCATGCTGGTGGGAATAGATTACTTCACCAAATGGGTGGAAGCTGCTTCTTATGCCAATGTGACAAGAAAAGTAGTAACCAAATTCATTAAAAAGGAAATCATTTGCAGATATGGTCTACCTATTTACTGATAATGCTACCAATTTAAATAACAAGATGATGTCTGAGCTATGTGAAGAGTTCAAGATTCAACATCATAATTCTACTCCCTATCGTCCAAAAATGAATGGAGCAGTTGAAGCAACAAACAAGAATATAAATAAAATCATCCAGAAATGGTAGTGACATATAAAGATTGGCACGAGATGTTGTCTTTGGCTTTGCATGGTTATCGCACTTCAGTAAGAACCTCAACTTGAGCAACACCATTCTCATTGGTATATGGAATGGAGGCAATTCTCCCTTTTGAAGTAGAAATTCCTTCTTTGAAAGTACTGATGGAAGCCCAATTAGAGGAAGTAGAATGGGTTTAGGCCAGACATGATCAACTTAATCTCATTGATGAAGAAAGGTTAGCATCAGTATGTCATGGGCAGTTATACCAAAGAAGAATGAAAAGGGCATTTGATAAGAAGGTTTGTCCTAGAGAATTCCAAGAAGGTGAATTGGTGATGAAAAAGATCATATGAGTTCAAAAGGATAGTAGAGGGAAATTGATGCCTAATTATGAAGGTCCGTATGTGATAAAAAGGGCATTACCAGGAGGGACATTAACTCTCACAAGGATGGATGGGGAAAAGTTACCGTTGCCAGTTAACTCTTATTCAGTCAAAAAGTTTTATGCTTAGTATGATTCCTTAACGACAGGAAATTTTAGTATATAGTTTTTGTGTAATTTTGTACTCCTTCATTTTTCCATTATGAAATTCAAAGTTTCATTTGGCATGTTTTTCTTTGTTTCACATGTTGTGAAATTTTTTTTAAAAATAGAAAATGTGGTGAGTCATTTGTTCATGGATCATTAAATTCACAAGATTGCGAATAATAATATAATAAGGATCATTCAAGCACAATTCTTAATAAAAGTAAAATTGGTTTTTCCAAGGAAATATTTGCATACATGATGCTTGCTACCTTTCTAGCCTTTCCAAGATTCCTAAAAAATCCCAAAAAGCCTCAAAATTCCTATAATTATCAAAGAAAAGGATTTGCTTAAGTTATTGTGTTCTCTCATTTGGTTATTTTCTGAATCTCTAAACCTAGTTCTTAGGGGGCATTTGAAAAAAAACAATCCGTTAGATTGAAAACCCGAAAGGGCAATCTAAGCAAGACAATATAAAAAAAGAAAGAAAAATGACATGTGTAAGAAGTCATTAATTTTGTTCAATTGTTAAGCTCTTTGAGAATCAAGCAATCATGATTCAAAGTGATATATGACCGTATTTCTTCATCCCAAAAACTTTTACACTTTGCACCTTTTTGAGCCAAAAATAAATTTTTCTTTCAAAAATATCCTAAGCAAGGATCATTAACATGTTGAAACTTATGTCAAAAGCTCCTAATTTATCAAATGAGTATTATTAGAAATGAAAGTTCTACATCCGAAACTTTTGAAAAAGAAAAAAGAAAAAAATTGAAGAAAAAATAAAAGAAAAAGAAAAAAAGGAAAATATAGAAAAAAAAGAAAATAAAAAAATAAAAAAAGAAAAAAAAAAGGAAAAGAGAAAAAAGAAGAAGAAAGAAAAATGAACATGATGATGGAAAGCTCATAAAAGAAGATCTTGACTGTTTACAATATTTGTTGATGGTCCTTGTTAAACTTTCCAAGCCCACCTATAAATTTTGAGCCTTTATATCCTTTTCTTCATAACCTTACAACCTCTAGTCACGTTACAAGCCTAATAAAGTCCATATTGATTGAAGAGTGGTTGTAATGATTTTTAGAAAGTTTAGCTTTGTAACAAGAGTATGTCACTGACAATACGTGTTAAAAAATAAAAAAAATGAAAAAAATGAAAAAAGGAAAAGTTAAAGAAAAATGAAAAAAGAAAGATGTCTACTGGAATGCCTTTCTTAGAAAAGAGTCATCTATACACAGGTCAACTTAGATTGAGATATCAGAAGTAACTGGAAGAATCCGATTTTCACTATCCTTGTCTTCCTCACATATATCCCATCACACCAAAACTGGGGCAATCATGTTTGAAGATTTGCTTCCAAATATCTTTCAAATACCTCAAACTCCCTAAATACTTACCTTTTACCCATGGGTTTAAGCATGCATCTAAGCAATGTTTCCAAAAGGAAAGTTGATGGTTAGGACATTAGTTTCAAATGATCCTGAATTTTCTAAAAAAAAAAGGGAGATGGGAATGATGTATAGTGAATTCAATGATTACCAAGAACTTTTGATTCTACCCAATGAAATTTTGAAAAAAAAGAAAAGAGAAACTTTTGTACATATTTTCAGTTTGTATATTCTTGAGATCTTTTAAATTTTTTATACATATGCATTTAAAAAAAATCATTGAAAAATCCTTTTGAATAGACATAAATTTGTACATACTTTTTTGAATAAACATTGGAAGAAATATTTAAAAAAAAAAAGTTTCTTTGTACATAAGTTTTAAAACATTTGAAAATCATTGAAAAAATATTTTATACATACCTTCTCCTTTGGAAAATTTGTACATATCTTCTTGAAACATTGTATTTGAAATTTTTTTTGAAAAAACAATCATTTGTAAAATCATTGAAAAAATTGTAGATACATCAACATTGAAAATGAAAGAGAATTTAAAAATAAAAATAGAATTTCATGCATTAATATATACATTATCATCAAGGAAATTAAAAATAAAATTTTATGCATTCAAACATGTAGTTTTATTTAAAATAATAAAAAATAAAAAATCATGATTTTAACATACATTCTTTAAAAGAAAATCAAATTTCATGCATTCATATATACATTCTTCAAAAAAATAATAAAAAAAATCAAGTTTTATGCATTCATAAATGCATTCTTTAAGAAAAAGAATAAAATCAAAAAGACAAAAAGAATTAATGCATTCAAACATGTACTTTCATTCAGAAAATTCACAAAGTTTCGTGCATTCATATATGTATTTTTTTTTTCAAAAAGAACAAAATCAAAATAAATAAGAAAAAAATAATCAAACTTCATGCATTCATATATTCATTTTTTCAAAAAGAATAAAATCAAAATTCATATTAAAACAAAAAAAAATCAAATTTTATGCATTCATAAATGCATCCTCCATAAAGAACAAAACAAAAAATTTTGCATTGTCATGCATCCAACATACATATTGCAACAAGGAAGAGTCAACAGAAGATATTATTAGAGAAATGACTCAATGTCGTATCTTCACATTCTACAACACGATTGTATAATCTTAGTGATATTGTTCAGAGATTTATTCAAAGTTTATGACCCTCTCGTCTCAATACAAGGTCAAATATGAATAACAACAACCATCTCGTCTCAGGTCAAAATAAAGAATAACGACCCTCTGGTCTCAGTACAAGGTCAGTTAAAAAATCAATCTTCACGACCCTCTCGTCTCAGTATAAAGTCAAGATGAAGAACAACGACCCTCTCGTCTCAGTACAAGGTCATAATGAAAAACAACGACTCTCTCATCTCAGTACACGGTCAACATGAAGAACAATGACCCTCTCGTCTCAGTACAACGTCAGTTCAAAAATCAATCCTCGCGACCTTCTCGTCTCAGTACAAGGAGGAACAACGACACTCTCAACAAGGTCAGTTCAATTTCAAACAATGACCCTCTTGTCTTAGTGTTTAAGGTATGTGGCCCTCTCGTCTTAGTACAAGGTCTCGACCTCTATCTACATTTATTTTATTGTCTTTTATTTTCCAACTGAACGAAATTAGTGTTTTTGTCCTTACTTATTTTTTACTCTCATAATCTGAACTTGGAAAGTTCAGATTATCTGGCAAATTTAAGTAAAGAGGGGGCAGCTGTCAACACCCAACTTCGTCCGGACAAATAAAAATTATTTTTGTAAATAAAAAATAAAAAAAGATAAAATAAAAGAGTAAAAATAAGAAAGTAAAACTTTTTAACATGTGTTATTTAGTTTCTTTGCCATTTAGGATAAATAATAAAAAGAATATTGACTTTATAAATAAAGTTTGATTAAATAATAATAAAAAATAAGATAAAATGAAATTTATAAAAAAAATATAAAATAACAAAAAAGGTGTTGACTCTGTCTTAAAATAAATTGAATAGAAAAATTAAGTGAGTACAATTGAACAAGGAGGTTCATTTATAAAAAATAGTTTTGATCCAGTTTGACAAAAAAAAAAAAAAAGATTTTCTGAAGTCCAATTCAAGTTGTCAAAAATAAAAATAAAGTTACTATTACTTCCACTCCTGTATGAATTTTGTTTGCCACATAAACTCAAGGTTAACGAAACCATTTATGTTCCTATGTAGCTTTAATGCCATTTTAATTCCCTATAACTTTAGTGTCATTTTAATTCTTTTAGTTAATGTCTGACAAATTTTATCTGTCATTATTAAAGGCTCTTATTAAGAATTACAAATTCATTTTTTTTTAGCTTTTTGCCTCCTCACACTTATCACATTTATGTATCATGCTTTTGACATTAAGAATTGCAAATACATTCTTTTTTAGCTTTTTGTCTTCTCACACTTGTCACATTTAAGTGTCATGCTTTTGACATTTAACCCTTATACATTCACCTATTCCTCTTCTTCATACATTTCTATACTTTAATTCTATCTACTTTATTTCTTGGTGCAATTTAAAAAAGAGTTAATACAAAGAGACCGGAATAATTAATTTTTAATTAAGAATCATGATTGAGAGTGTTATAAAGGGAGATGAAGGGGTTAACAAAAATTATAAAGAAGAGACTGATTTCATGGGAAGAGGAGACAAAAATTACACAAGAGATACACAGTTTTTATCAGAGAATTTTTCTATTTTCAAGATCCAATACAGTCTTAAATATACAATTTTCTCTTGCAAAGAATTGGAGAAGATGAATTGTAGAGAAAGAAAGGGATTGAGCTGAAGAGGCCTTCAACAGGTACTTTTCTATTCATGTTTGCTCCCGTATAAGTGTTTCTTGTGATGAATATTGTATTTGCCATGTTAGGATCTTGATGGACATATGTTTGTTCTGATCTGTGTAAATTTTTGACTAAATGTTAGTGGTTTTGATTGATACTTGTTAAATTAAAGTTGAATATTATAAACACGTGATTTATACCTGAAGAGGTGCTGTCCTTAGCATGCCTCAATCTTCAATTTCATCATGAGATTATCGGTTGCCTTTGGCACAATTTTGTTTCACAGATTGCTGCCTTAATCACTCTCTCATACTCCCCACTGTTCCATAAAAAAGGAGCCAGAAGACAGTCATAAGTAGCCTAATACCCAGTCAAAACCAAACAACCATTGTAAAGAACAAAATTAAATCAGAACTAAAAAAAAATTAGAGAAAATCCGATAGAAATCTAAGTTAATCAATTTAGAAATTCTCCAAATCATAACTCAAAGTCAATCTTTCCCGAAACCAGAATGCTCAACTCTTAGAAAAACTATAAAACATAGTATTCAATTTACCCGAATCATAGCGAGTAAACAGTTCAATTCCATGTTCCAAACCCTATAGAAAAAACAAAAATAAAAAAAAATGCCTACTAACCAAATTTAAGATTCGGGAGTCGATTACGTGTGGGGAAGGTGTCAGCACCCCACAACGCCCGTACTAAGACGGTACCTTTAATTAAATGAATAAAAATAAGTGTGGTTCTACAAAATGTTATTTTTCCCAAAAAAAATTACAGCAAATGAATATATATTTACAAAAAATATAGTTTAAGAATGAACAATAAATAAACAAAATAATAACAGAGACAAATTTTTATTTTTTTGAACCCGACAAGGATTGACCTTGGTCCTACGTATTTTCAAAGGAAAATCAAGGATCACGTAGTTCTAATTTTAAAAGTTGATTGGTGATAGTTTCATATTTTTTATTTTTTGAAATTTCATTTAATCTTGTTTTTCTGAAAGAAAAAGTTTATATTTGTTTGTTAATTAAATGTTTTTTTTATTATTTTTTTTGAAAATATTGTATATATTTTTAAATTATTTTTTAAAATTATTTTAAATCTAAATATTTTATTTTTAAAAGTTTATGTAAAAAAAAAAGGTTCTTTTTTTTTAATATTTTCCTAACTTACTTTTATTTTGTTATTAAAAAAAAAATGTACAACATAACAGTAAGATTAATTAAAAACAAACAATGAATCCTAATACCCTAAGCAGTGACAGAAAGGATTATAATCGGATGCTTGAGCTACTTTGTTTCTGGAATGATTATTTTGGTTTTGTTCTTTACTGTGCCTATTTGGATTCGTGAGGGATAGTGGCGGTTGATGTTAGTTTTTTTTTTAAATTGGGAAAAGGACTTCTTTGCCTTTGGGTTTTGTTTCTGGATTGGTTGCTTGGGGTGGACTTCTGTTTCTGAATAATTTATGTTTTGGTACATGGTTTGAAAATTTTCAAATATGGGACTTTGCTATTAATTTTCTGGAGTTGGGACTATTAATTTTCTGGAATTAAATTTGCTACTGACTATGGACCGACTTTTGATTAACCTGTTTTATTTTTAGAAAGACTGTTTGGTATTCTTTTGAGTGGGTCTTTGGATTCACTGAGTTCTGAGGATTTTTGTAGGTTTTGAGTTTAGGTATTTTTGATTCTAGTTTGGGTTTTGTGTTTATTTTCTGTCTCTGGGTTAATGATATCTAATGTTACTATATCTTTGTTATTGGAATTTACTAACTGTATTAGCATCAGCCAAATTTGCCATATGAATAAAATATTAGTTGTGCAAAAAATACAGCAATTAGATAATCTCAGGATCGGTGTGGTAACAACAACCGTATCAGCATCTACCTGATCGTGCTAGCGGCAGCAATCGTCTCATAGATATAATAATTTATAAAAATTAATTTAACCATGCTTGCAAAAATAATTACTCATTAATACTGTACAGGTTAAACAAAACACAACAATACAGATGAAAAACATGAATCTGGAGAAACAAGACAGAATTAAAGGAAGAAGACGAACCCGTTAAAGATTCCTAATTTAGCTTCTTGTTTTCTCTTTCTGGTGGTTTCTACTGGACCCTTAGATTTTTTGAATAGAAAATAATATTCTTCCTCAGTATCTTTTTCCCTCTAAATTTCTAAGAATTTCTGTGTATTCTCTGTCCCTCCCTTTTTCTGTCTCCCAATTTTTCCGTGTCCCAAATTTTCTTTGTCCCAATTTTTCTGTCCCCCTTTTGAAAATAGGAGCAGTTCTTTATATTTTTGTCTGTCCATCCCTTCATCTCCTTCCATAATACTCATAACACCCTCAATCATAATTTTTATTAAGAATCAAATATTCCACCTCTATGTATTAACTCCTTTTGGCTTAAGAGGTTACATTTCAGGAAGAATAAGCAAAAGGACAATAATAATAAAAAGAAAAATGAATAGTCAGTGAACATGAATAGCCACTAAACATAAATAGCCCCTGAACATGAATAGCCCCTGAATGTATGAGTATAGGAAGGCTATAGGAGTTAAATAAGGCTATGAGAGTTTAAATGTCAAAACATGATTGTTTGTTAAATGTTAAAAGCATGAATATTGGTTAAATGTTAAAAGCATGACTATTGGTTAAATGTTAAAAGCATGACTATTGGTTAAATGTTAAAAGCATGACTATTGGTTAAATGTTAAAAGCATGATTACTAAATGTGACAAGTGTGAGAAGGCAAAAAGGTGAAAATTTAGTTGAGAAATAAAATTTGTTAGGCACTAATTAAAGAATTAAAAGGTACTAAAGTTACATAGGAACTTGAATGGGCAATGTGTTTCTGTAAACCTTAGGGCTTATGTGGCAAGCACAACTAACAGATAAGAGAGGTGTAAACAATAACTTTTTTTATTAGTAAATTAGGCTTCAGAAAACATCTTTCTATCTAGTTGGGCTCACTTAATTTTTCTATTCAATTTATTTTAAGACAGACCCAACACCCCCTTTTTTTTTGTTATTTTATCATTTTTTTACAAATTTCATTTCATCTTATTATTATTATTATTTAATCAAACTTTACTTATAAAGTCAAAATTCCTTTTTATTATTTATTCTAAATTGCAAAGAACTAAACGACACATGTTAAAAAGTTTTAATTTCTTATTTTTATTCTTTTATTTTATTTTTTTTATATTTGCAAAAAAAATAATTTTTATTTGCCCGGACGAAATTGGGTGTTGACACTCCTGATAATCTTTGGGGTGAAGCTCTTCTTACAGCATGTTTTTTGCAAAATAGAATACCTCATAAGAAAACTAGCAAAACACCTTATGAGTTGTGGAAAGGTTTTCAACCTAATCTTAAATATTTAAGAGTGTGGGGTGTTTAGCTAAAGTAATGTTACCTGATCGTAAGAAAAGAAAAGTAGGTTCTAAAACTTCTGATTGCTTGTTTTTAGGCTATGCTAAACATAGTGCTGCCTATAGATTTCTTGTTCTTAATAGTGAAATAATTGAACATAATACTATAGTAGAAACTAAAAATGTTGATTTTTTTGAACATATCTTTCCCTTAAAGGTTACTAGTACTTCTGAACAACCTATAGACATTGCTAGTGATACAATGTGTGAGGATTTGAGGAGAAGTAAAAGACAGAGAAAGGAAACTTCCTACGGAGATGATTTTTATACTTATCTTGTTGGAAATGAACCATTAAGTTTTTCAGAAGCTATTAGTGCTCCTGGTGCTAAGCATTGGGACAAGGCCATTAGGACTGAAATTGATTTTATTAAGAAAAATAACACTTGGACTTTAGTAGATTTGCCTAAAGGAGCAAAACCTATTGGTTGTAAGTGGATCTTCAAGAAAAAGTATCATCCTGATGGATATATAGAAAAGTATAAGGCAAGATTAGTAGCAAAAGGGTTTTCTCAAAAACCCAACATAGATTATTTTGATACTTTTGCTCTAGTTACCAGGATTTCTTCTATTCGAGTGTTGCTAGCTCTAGCATCTATCCACAAATTAGTTATTCATCAAATGGATGTTAAGACAACCTTTTTGAATGGTGAACTAGAGGAAGAAATATATATGACTCAACCTGAAGGATGTGTAGCTCCTGACCAAGAAGAAAAGGCATGCAAACTTTTAAAATCTTTGTATGGGCTTAAACAAACACCAAAAAATGACATGAAAAACTTGATAATGTTTTACTATGTGATGGTTTTTCTACTAATGATGTTGATAAATGTGTGTACACTAAAACTGAAAATGGAGAATGTATCATTATATGTTTATATGTGGATGACATGCTTATTTTTGGTACATGCATTGATATAGTTTCTAAAACAAAACTATTTCTTGAATCTAAGTTTGAAATGAAAGACATGGGTGAAACAAGTGCGATTCTAGGAGTTAAAGTCATAAGGAAGGGAGATAGTATATGACTCTCTCAAGAGCAGTATACTGAGAAACTTCTTAGGAAGTTTGGCTATTATGATTTTAAATCAGTAAGCACCCCTTATGATGCTAACTCCAAGTTAATGAACAATAGAGAAGAATCTATTTCTCAATCTCAATATGCCCAATAATTGGGAGCTTATTGCATTTAATGAGCTTTTTTAGACCAGACATTACTTATGTAGTAAGTAGACTGAGCAGGTATACTCAATGTCCTAGCCAGGATCATTGGGATGCACTTGCAAGACTTATGAGATATTTAAGAGGTACAATGGATTATACCATTGAATATAGTGGATTTCCTGCTGTGCTAGAAGGGTACAGTGATGCTAACTGGATCTCTGATTCAAATGAGACAAAATCTACTAGTGGTTATGTATTTACACTTGGTGGTGGTACAATTACATGGAGATCAGCCAGACAAACCATTATTGCTAGATCAATAATGGAATCAGAGTTTGTTGCTCTTGAAATGGCTGGAAGTGAAGCTGAGTGGTTGAAAAACTTCTTAGCAAACATTCTATTAGGAATGAACAACCCCATCTGTATCAATACATTGGATTGCCAATCGGTAATAGCTATAACTAAAAACAAAACTTGCAATGGAAAGAACAGACTTATACAATTAAGACATAATTTGGTAAAGCAGCTGCTAAAGAGGGGAACAATTTCCATTGATTATGTTAAGTCAGAATGGAATTTGGCCGATCCTTTGACAAAACCTCTAGGGAGGAACATGATTTTAGAGACATCGAGGGGAATGGGCCTCAAGCCACTTGCAAACAAACAAGTGATGGAAACCCAACCTTTGTGATTGGAGATCCCATGAATAAGGTTCATATGGGTAAGAACAAGTCACTTGTTAGTTTTGCTAGCACAAAATTGATTTAAAATCAATTTGTCCACTTCTATGGTGTGTGAAGGTGCTAGATACTGCATTATTGAGAAGGTAAACTTTGTTGTTAAAATTCCATGTGGAGTACGAATTTTAGCTTATAACAAAGTTTTTAATGATTTTCATATCCTTCATGGGTGGTGTATGATTTGCAACATATACTTGATGAAATCACCTATATGAGTGTCAAGTGGGGCCGCTTGCATGAGATCTTGGCAAGATATCTAGAGTACTCATGAATACCGGGCACCCACATGGCCTATTAGGCGCAACACAACGATAACAATAAGAATGTGGGGGTGTATTGTGACTAATAAACCTTTAACGCATACTAAGTGTCTTGGTTCATATAGCTTGCTATACCAACTACACTGTGTGTTAAGTTCATCAATCTAAGATTGATTCATATAGCTTGTTATACCAGCTCTGATGCATTACATTTTATGAGACCCAAGATTATTTATTTTCTTTCTTATTCTTTAAACATTTTGCAATATGAGGGGGATTGTTGGGGTATTGCAAATTTGAAAAGGGGAAAATAAAAAATCAGTGAACCCTAACAGCCCCAAACAGCTTAACCCCAAAATACGTGGAGATTTTTCTGGCAGCTGTAACATCTAGAACCGTTCAACGTGGGAGATTCTTCAGGCAACTGCAAACGTAGGCTGTTTTGAACGTTGGACACTCCAATTTTGAACGTTGGAAGAAGTATCTTCCGCAAATCGTGCAAATCCGTTTTCTCCCATTCCGTTTCACTCCTCACCCTTCCTCTATAAATAGGGGACCTCCCCCATTCCGAAAACACACCAATAGAGCTTCTTTTCTTCTCTTCTTCACATATTCTCTCTTCTCTTTCTCTATTTCTTCTCTAAATATCTTGGGTATTTTTGCTCTAAAGAGCTTTCTTGCTAGTTCTAAGATCCTCAGTTTTAACTGAGAAGTTCGTGTTATATCCTGGAGACTTGCATATTTATCGTGGATAAGTCCTTAAGGACAATGCTATTTTATCACGTCTCTGAAATTTTAGTTTATTAATTTTTCAGCCGTCTTTTACAACGCAAATAAACCATGATTCTCCAATCATGAAAAAGGAATAAATTGACATGAGACAGAGTTCAGCGTGATTTTAGGCTTAGAATGCTTTGGGCACCAAAAACAAAAAATCGAATAAAAAAAATAAGTACATGAATATAAAATAAATAACGTGTAACGTGTAGGTTTAAGCTATTGCTAATCATAAACCCATTTTGCATTTCTAGTATTATTTTATTTAGTTAACTCAATTTTTTTATTTTTTAATTACCATTTCAATTTCTTATGTCTAACATTTTTTATATAGATTTAAGGCTATTTCATTTTTTTTTCTTCTCTTTCTTTTCTCTTTTCTTTCTTTTCCTATATTTCCAATAAAATATCATTTTTACTAAAAATATATTAAAGTTAATTTTTTTTGGTACTTTATTTAAAAGAAATTTCGATCAAATCTCCAAATGGTCATTCGCGTCATGGGATTTAATTTGACAAGTTTTAATTTTGTTTGGATTATCAAAAGGTTGAACGCGTCTACGATATCCATATTGAAATAAATTTCTAAAAATATAAAAATACAAAAATTTCAAAAAAAAATATTAAATTCCCAAAATAACTCAAACTTTCTTCTAGAACTAAGTATTCCTTGATTCTTCACCCATTTTGGATGTAGATACGTACAAGGTCAATCCTTGTCGGACCCTTTTATTTAAAATTATTATTTTGTTTTTATTAGTTTTTCTATTATTTCTTTTGGGAAGAATAAGCATTTTATTAAACCACACTCATTTTACTCATCCGATTAAAGGTATCGTCTTATATGGGCGTTGTGGGGGTGGTAACACCTTCCACACATGTAACCGACTCCCGAATCCTAGATCCGGTTTCGTAGACCTGTTTTATCCAATTCCAGTTTTTCCATGGTCTCCCGTAAAAACTATGGTGACGACTCATTTTCTCCGATTTTAAAATCAAACGAATTTTAATTTATTTTATTTTCGGATTGCCTTCAGCCGTCGTCGGCGAGGTCGCGACAATATATATTAAAAGCTAAAATCTATGTTTCATGTTATTATTTCACGATTTACGATTTTGTAAACTCATCGTGATCCTACCCATATTCTCAGTTTTAACTACCTTATTGGGCAGCATATAACTATAATACTTTGTGCAATTGGGATGACTCCATATAGAGCAATATTTGGCAGGCACCCTCCACCATTAATTTGATATGAGCCAGAACTAAAGGATTTGCCAACTCTTCAGGACCAATTACAACAACGAGATGTTGTACTAGACACCTTAAAAACAAATTTAAACAACCAGATGCGTATGAAAGCCTGTGCAGATAACAAAAGAAGAGAACTAAAGTTCAAGGTGGGTCAATTTGTGTATGTGAAATTGCAGCCATATCAACAAAATTTTGTGGCTTTTCAAAAGAATAGAAACTGTCAATGAGATACTTTGGTCCTTTCAAAATTAGACAAAGGATTGGCCCTGTAACATACAAGATAGAACTGCCCTCTACTGAAAGATACACCTAGTATTCCATATTTCATTACTTAAGAAATGAAGGTAATCCAACTACTACATTGCTTATAACTCTACTCCTGTTAGATGAAAGAGGTTACAAGTTACAACCACATGTGGTGTTGGGACATCATATGGTAACAACAAATGGTAGAAGGAGGTTTTAATTAAGTGGGAACATATGTTCAAGGAAGAGGTTACTTGGGAGCAATATGAACAGATGAAAATACAATATCCCAATTTCGAGCTTGAGGGCAGGGTCATTTTTAAAGGAGGAGGTAATGATATTGTAACGTGAGGAAGGAAAGACACGTGGTGAAGGATCCCGATAATAGAAAAATAATTAACTTGGCATAAGTGAGATTGACCGAGGTAGGTCAGGAATTAATTAAGTGGAGGAAAATAGTAGGATGTTTGTGCCTTGTAAGTCCTCTCTCTAAATCATTCTATTCTTTCTGTTATCTCTAATCCTCTTAATTTTTCCTAACTTGCCCTCTCCTATCTGCAAGTGAGTCATAACTTACTATTTCGGAACAAATTCTTATTATAATCTCGTCGTCATTTTAATTGTTATTTTTGTAATTGCTTTCCATTAACTACATGTCTCCATATCATGATATTTATAATAATAATATTATTGTTATTTACTATTATTATTAAATTGAATCTGAAATCATATGAAAAAAATTATAATTTCAGTTTAATAATGTTAAAAAAAATTGAAATCATATTAATAAGTACGATTTCAGTTGATTTTCTCATTAAAAAACAAAATTATACTTTAGAATATATATTTATTAAATAAAATTATCTTTACAACAAATAATTATCCATTTCCGTAATTATTTTAATATATGTTCGTTTTGATAATTTAAAAATAAAATTATTCTCGATTGGTGAAAAAGTGTCCAAAGGCAGTTACATAAATCTATCATAGAAAAAAAAAACCTTAAAGGAAATAAAATAGTGGTCCACAGTCCATTAATTCGACAACGAAAGATAACCCCTCTTTGTTTTAATCTAACAATAGCAAAAAAAAAGTCTAAAATTATGACTTCATATGAACCTAATTTATGTTTATGAGTGTTATACAAGATAAATGTAAATTTTATTTAAATTATAATAAATAAATTTTCAAGTTTGATAAGAGTTATCTTTGCTTTTATTCATTTTCTAGTTCTATGTGCTAAGACGAATTTTGAAGGATGAATCTTTCTATTTGATTTTTCCCCTTTCTTTACTAATGATGACATGTAGAAAAAAACTTGGAATGATTTTGAATCACTTTGCTGAAGTATGATTTATCACTCTCTGTTGGTTGTGTTTTCTTCAATTCAGTTTATTCACTTTGGCACCCAATTTTTTTTTTAAATTATATATATATATATATATATATATATATATTAATATTTTTTTTTTTTTTTTTTTTTTATAATATATATATATATATATATATATATATATATATTAATACTTCTTTTTTCTTTTTTCTTTTATTATAAATATTCTAAACCTTGGGACTGAAACAATTATTTATATTAAAAGAAAAAAAGAAAAGAGAAGTATTAATATATATATATATATATATATATATATATATATGAGTTCAAGAAGACGAAATTGCAATAAATCAAATTGTATACAAATTTGGCTCTTTTATGACTTATTTTTGAAGACTCTTAATGGTAATTAATATTTTTAAATTACTTATTTACTTGTTAACAAGACTAAAGAATTAGTTTCTGGTCCTGAAAGAATAATCATGACAGAAAAACTATCCAAGACAAAGTAAACACATTAAAAGTGAATAAATTAGGTTCATAATTATTTAGAAACGAAGTTTTCAAATACGTATCATATTATTTATAGTGAGCACTTTTTATGGTTTAGGTTGTCATTACGTTTTAGGTTAATTTGGTTAATTTTGATAATACGAAGTATATTGAATTAACATTAATTATAATCTAAATTTTATTTTATTTATCGTTCTACTTTGTCGACTAATCTTGGTATCATTTTGTTCTGTTTATAATTTCAACCTCTTATAATTATTAATCACAGGAAAATTATCAAGACCAATAAAATATATTAAAAGTGAATAAATCTCAAACTTTTTATACTTTCATGCTTATATTAAGACAACCTAACATCAAACTTTTATTACTTTCATAATTACATTAACACAAACCTAAACAAAAGTTGGTAATACATACATCTCTGAATGTTACACATGCTTCACAAAAGGTACAATATGTTTCATTTCTCAAGAAGATGCCAAAATTTGTTCTCTAAGAGGTTTAACAAAAGCTACCATTTGATCCTGGTGAGGTAGGTTTTCTGCAATGATTGGTTGAGTTTTGAAGATATTAAACCATGAATACAAACGAGGGAATTTCTGTGCTTCAAGAATTTGCACTTCAAAGATATCTTCCAACACAGTGAGATATTTGATTATGGACCCAAAAGCCAAGTCCACAGCATTAACACTGTCTCCTCCAAAGAATTTATTGTCCTTACTAAAGCACTGATCTTCCACAACTCTCAAATGCTCACAAATATTCTCTATCACCTTCTTCCTCCCTTCAATATCATTGCTGCGAAAGAGTTCTCTAACTCCACTAGTCTTCAAAAATTGATCCCAATGTTATTGTCCTCACATAACACATGTGCATAAAGTAGCAAGAAGAAAAGTCTAGTAAAATAATTAGGATATTGCACTGTTAAAGAATATCCTAACATGTTAACTCAACCAATCAATCAATAAAAAAAAAATTGGAGTTGCAATGAAAATCATGATAGATTGTGTTTTTAGTACCTTTTCATGAATATTCAAAATAAATTCACTATATTAAATAAAAAAATGTGCATAGTTAATTGAAAAGTATTTACCAGATGATCATCAGAGAATTTGATCCAAAAGCGTGCGAGAGCTCTGTGGTAGGGATGAAGTGGAAAAAGTGGATTGTGAGGCCATACTTGATCGATGTATTCAAGTATGATCATGGATTCAGAAATGGGTTTTCCAGCGTGAACCAGAACTGGGATTCTCTTGTAGACGGGGTTGTACTGAAGAAGTTCAGGTGTCTTGTTGTAGCGATCTTCCTCAATGTTCTCATAGCTTATACCCTTCAACTCTAAGCTCCACTTCACCCTCAATAAGAAGGGGCTGTACCAAAACCCATGTAGCTTCACCTCCGCCATTTTCTCAGAGTCAGATGCTGTTCATCTTTCTAAGCCAACGCAACCCTATATATACACCCATCCATGCCCCACAATCTCAAATTTTGAAATTGGATATGTTTGTTTCACTGTTATTGCTATCAAACAAACACGTCTTCTGCTTTGTCTTTCTCTTGGACATTTTTTTTTTATTCAATTTACATTATTTAGTTCCTCTTATTCGTAAATGTAGAAAATAATAATCTAAAGTTGAGGAAAATTTTGTTAAAATTGAGTATTTGTGTTTTATAATTTCCATACTGGGATTTGGAGTAAAAGTAAATGGGGAATAATATTTGCAATTTTATATTAAATATTATACCTTTTAATATTTTTTAGGTAAATAATATGCATTGTATTTTGTAAATCTATAAATGTTTAACTATTTTTTCTGTAGTTGTTTTTATACCGTCTGAAAGTCTACAGCAGAAAGTTGACTGAAACTTAGAAAACCATGTATAACCCAAATATTTTTAATACAGAAAATAAAACGAAAAATTGAGATGGATATAAACAAATAATATTTGATTAAACCAACTACTGAACAAGGTGATGAGTGTCGGAGTTTGGGTATTAAAAAATTGAAAATGTGATATTAGGAAGCCACCGAATTAATGCCGTCGTAAGTGCTTGCATCACTGGAAACATCTACATCCTTCATTTTATTGTAATAATCTTCCTCTAATTTTATTTCAATTTATTTTTGTTTTATATAATTATTTATTTACTTTTAAAGTTATAAACTCTATTTTGTTTATATTTAAAAATCACTCATTTTAATTTCTACACTTATCATTTTAAACTCTTCAAATTCCATACATATATTTTTCTTTATACCTTTTAATTCTTACCATGTGATTGAAAAAAATTAAATCACACAAAAACATACATACATATACATATATATTAAAAAAATAATTTTAAAACATAAATTTATTTAGCTATAGAAAACCAAACAAGTGACTTAAAAATTGTAAATTTGAAGTTATAGCTTTTTATAAAACTGGTGGAGAACATGCAGTTATTAGAGTTGGTTTGTGAGACCTACACAGACTTCATTTACCTTATTGGATGACTTCCATCTATCCGTGCTGAATAATAGAGAAAAATGCTATAAGCATTTCTCGTATAATAAATTATAGTAATTATTATTAACTTTCCCATCTTATAAAACATGTAATGATTTCTTTTTGTTGATTTAAAATTTTATTTAACTTAATTTTTATAGTTTTATGTTAATTTATTATTTGACGTATAATTATTATCGATTCTATCTGAATGCTGATAAAGAAAAAAAAAAGATTCTATCTGAATGTAATTACGACTAAAATACTAGGCTGTAAATTAACTAATACCTTTTTATCACCATTTCACTTTTCATGACATCTTGGGTGAACAAAAATAGTGTTAAACCTTAGTACCAATTTGTCAGCAGTGTGGATAAGCTAAGTCTATTCTCATTTAATATAAAAATCAGTTTAATCTTTGAAATATATAATCATGTCACATTAATTAGACCTAATCTAGAGATTTTTTTCATATAACTGCAACTTATACCATCATACTTTGTAATTACAGTAAACACCCACAAGTTTATGAACCCTCTACTAGTTTATGCTTATGCATATTTTTAAAATCCATTTATGCTGCTATGAACACATTGTGTTCTAGTTGATTTCTTTGTTTAAGAAAAAAGAAAATTACTCTTAGACAATTTAAAGCTATCAACATGACAGTATGCATAAATATACTAGATTTTATTGCTGTAAGCACAAAACAGTAAAATTATTTCGGCCACTGAAAATGCACAAAGCAATTCAATAAACCGTGTGATTCACTTATCCTTTGTTGTATGTACTGCTAAAGTCATGCAGGTATGTTACAGGGAGACAGCGGGTGAAGGAGGAGCAGGAAACTGGTGAATTAACTCATCCTTTGCCTAGGGACACTGTTAACAAGTAATTCTAGGTTACATGTTAACAATCTAGTAAGACTCTTGCTGACTAATTCTCATGGAAATTCATTTCAACATGATATAGAGATAAAATAGCCATTCGGGTTTGCGATCACGGCAAAATTGATGGAATTTACATTCCTAAATTGTTATAGTATGTTGCTCGCAGTGAACAGAGATCAAAACATTCTCCTAAACATAACCATTAGACTTTGAGCCTCTTGCATTTCTTTTCCTAATGTCAGCGTCATAATGTAACAGGGCAGCATCCAAAGCCTGTGTAAAAAATTGTATGTATCCCTTAATCTCCCATAAGATGTAATAAACAAGAAGGATACAGAAAAAAACAAAGACATGAAAAACAATGGCATGGCCCATCCTCTAAACTGCACTGCACAAGAACATCAGTCGATGGCTGTAAAACACCTATACAGGTAAAACAGAAAGCCTTCCAAGACAGGAAATTTTAAAAAAGGGAATATCATGAAGCACTTCCTGTAAATGTGACTGAATTCTGTTTTAATCCTCCAAAAGATCTGCTGCTTTGTTTTCATAAATTTTAAAACATCTAAAAATATTTACCATTACTGACGTGTCATGCATATAAACATGCCACATTATATACCACGTCCAAATGGTTGCCAAGTAACATGTCAAACTGGATGCCGCATCCTCACTAAGTGGTGACAGAGGTCAGAAACCACATTCTAGAACTATAAAATTTATGAGAACGAAAATCAACAAACAAAAATTGAAGGACAAAGATAAAATTAAATCATGTTGTTAAGAACTCGACACATTTAAACCAAAACAAAAGGTTTATTTCAGAAGTGTATTTATCACGTAGGTAGTGGTTTGCGCTAAATCCAAGTTTGAAAATCACGAAGAAAAAATTAAACTGGTCAAATGAGTATGTTGTGCTCACCTGCTGCATAGGATGGACAACAAGGGAAACCTGGTGCCGCAAGTCTGACTGTGCAGATACCTTTATTTCCTATGAATCAACAAAGAAAAATAGAAAGACTATAGTTCTTACTTAAAGCAAATAAAATTAATGCAGGTAACAAAATTAACAAAATAAAAGAAAACGCGTTAGTGCAGTGAGAAAAACTAAAAGAGGCATTAGCTAAAAGCGTACCTCAAGTTTAGAATATATTTGTGATATGGAATCTTTCAGTCTTCTTGTCTGCATTTAGTTCACGAGTGAACAAAACATCAGATATATGATAAAATGGAATTCAGAAAGATTTGTCAATGCATCACTAAAACCATATCTACGCTATAATGTGTGTGTGATCGAATTACCACCAATGGCACATAGAAGGAAAAACCCTCTAAACTCATCCAATGGCCATCTGACATAGACTACTTATATTGCAATTTTGATCATAAAACATCAAACTTGTGCCCCAGATTAATTGCTAAGATCAGCGGGGTTCCTTACATGTATCAAAGTTTGTTTCCTTGACCCTTCAAACAAAAATAAGTTATATATTGATGCTTGGTAAGTTTACAAGACCTTCAGAAATTAGTTGAATAGTTACTAAAATCTTAAAACAAACAGGTTTTTCTTGTTACGCACATGTTAGAGACGTAAAAGGAATTATTGGACACGATTTAAAAGCAAAAGTCAGACAGGATAAATAGTTTGCTGACAATTACCTAGTGGGAAACGGTTCACATATGTACGTGATGCAATAGCAAACTCAAAATATTCAATTAAAGCAAGCATTTATATAAAATCAAGCAAAATTTTGACAAACTGGTTTACTGATTGACTTAGAATGCAAGCAAATAGAAAGTAATGTAACCATAACAATTTATAAACATGAAGTGAACATACTGCTCTTTAAAATGAAACAAGAAAAGAGATAGAGGAAAAAAGCAGGATGAAGATCCACAACAAAAGCAAATTATATATTAGCTCAAGAAATAATTGATAGGAAATCCGTCCCAAATTTATTCAATTGGTGCGATATTTAGATAGGTCAGGCGTAGGAATCAGCATTGAAAGATTTTTTTTTTGAATCACAAAAGCTCAACAATTACCTTATTAGCAAGGTTTTGTGTTGTAACTGGATATGAAGACCAAAAGTGCCTAAGCAATTCCTGACTGCACACCCAATGCTGGAAAGAAAGGTGCATGTACGACAAAAATATAAATACAAACATTCAGAACTACCCCAAAAGAAAATACAAAAATAATGAAAAGTCAAACTACAGATTGAAAATAAATGCAACAAATGCTATATCTCAACACACAAATAGAAATCCAAAAGATTATCCCCAACTCTTTTTTTCTTTTCTTTCCATTCATTTTTTTTTTTTTTTGTTTTCCTTCTCAAAGACCTCAGAAACAATTGTGGACGACTCACATCTAGTAGTTTCTCCTTGGTAGTATTGGGCAATATGTCAAGGACACTCTCTTGAGAAGTTTTCCCAAGATGATATTTGGTGCTCGAGATACTTTTAGTCAATCCGTGAAGGACCTGGAAAAAAATAAATGGCCTTCATTTTCAATAGGAAAGAATATTAAGAAACAAAACAAAACAAAACAAATGTTTCTTGGCAAAATATTGAGAGATTAACCATATACATCTGTCAATTATTAAAAAATGGTATTCTTTTCAAATATAGAATTATGTGACACAAATATATATTACCTTAAGAGCGACCTCGGGACTAAAGAGAGGATCCCTTAATCCAGTAGCTTGGATTTTAGATATTGATGCCCTCAAAGAACCATAGGCTTCCTCGGAACTCAAACTGCATGTCGTTTTCTCCATTCGAGGTTGGGAATCATCTAAAATTTTTACTGCATTAGCTTGTTGGAAATCAAAATAGTCACGAGGATCCTGATTATGAAACAAATGCATTAGTCATAACACTTAACAGATATTTTATCACAAAAAGACGTTAATTATTAATTAGTAAGTTTTTTATGGGGTTTTCTCTTATATGTCCATGGGTAAATGATAATATTAATAAGTCAACTGCAGAAAGTTGTTACTGAAAAAGTAATTATTACATTAAAAGTACAAAAGTTATCCAATTGTTGCTCTTTTAAGAGATTTAAAGCATTCATTAGGGTGTATATAATACTTCCAGACCATGCCCCAATGGGCACACATTTCATAAATCAAGTTATTCACTATAAATATATCACTATAATAAATATGGTTCATCTAATTCTTGAGAAAATGTTCAACCTTGATACAAAGTGGTGCATAACGATGATCATCTTGTGCCTGAAGATCTTCAATCGGGGTCATTTTTGAAATTCTGTTTCGTCTCTCCTCGTCACCTACAACCTCATCAGACTCTGTAGAGGAATGAAATAAGAATTTGCTCCATGTGAATGGAAAGGAAAAGGAAAAGAAAAAAAGTTAGCCATACTAACCCTGTTTTCTCCTAGCAAGAATTTCCGCTACTTTTCTTGGGTGTTCCATCTCCATATCTGCATTTATATTTTGAAGTTTGACTCATCACACCAGACCATATGGCCATAACCAAGTGCAACTATCCAGATGTGAATGCATTTCACTCTCCAAGGTTTCAATTGATTTTGGGAAAATGGTTTTAAAATGTGTCTTACTCTTGATCAAGGTAACACTTAATGACAATAAAATTTATCAACATAATAAGAACAGAAAACAAATTTAAGATTCTTAAAAGCTGAGCTTTTCCAGTTTGCAAATACAATTCTTCACAACCTTTAAAATGTTCTCAAAGAAATTAAGTGAAACAAATAGCATAGAAGAGAGAATATCATAATCCAAACACGTGTGTGAGAAAGTCTCCACCCCCCCAGAGAACAAATAATTAAAAGTCAACTTCAATATGGCTACAGGAGTAGAGCAAATTAATCACAAGGAAATAATCTAATTATGACATGCATTATTAGTATTTGCCAATCTTACAAATTTATTACTGAAGACCATTTTTGCTGATTACAGATACATATTAGACAAAATAAAATTTAGGGAACATATATTATAATATGGGAAGACAAAATATATAGCCAATGTGTGAACAGATTTAAGAATAAAATTATGAAACAATTATTTTAGGTAGACACTGAAAAAAACAATTTGAATAGAGGAAATTACCTAAAGTTTTCCCTTCAAGAACAACTGCACCTTGTCTATTAAGATCTTGCAACAATGTTCTCTTATACAGAGTATTTTGGGCTTCAGATACTTCCTTGCTACCATCTCGGAAGATCCCATGATCCTTCTCACCAAATAGAGCAAAAAAAATGTCAATATACAGAAATTCAATGCAAATCTAGCACTTCTGAACCAGCAGCATAAATAGATAACAGAACATTTGAATCATATTAACTACTAAACGATTAACAGCACAAGGTATGGAATTTGAATGATATATATACACACACGCGCGCACACACACATATATATATATGTGTGTGTGTGTGTGTATCATAACTTTGAGAGCTTTTGTAAACTTGCGGAGGCTCCATAAACTCTCCTAGTAAACTTGCAAGACTTTACATAATATAAAAAATTAAATAACATAATAATAGAACATTTCAACTTCATAAAGCAAAATCACAAACTACAGTAATAAAATAAAAAAATCTGCAAGTACATTACTACTAATAAACAAGATCAAACTACACCAAAACATTCAGAAATCATTCAAAACACAAGTTCTTAAAATGATAGCATTTAAAAAACGAAAGAAGGACTAATGTCATCAAATCTCCATGTCCAATAACATCATCTCCAAAATCACCATCTCTATAGAGCTCTTGAGCTCTTTCTTAGATGAAAAATGTGCATCAAAATTGGCATCCAAAACCAAATTATGAACATCAAATTCATCAAGAGTTGGATTACTTGAACTTCCTCCAACAGATTCAATGTTGCTACCATTGTCTTCATCCCGAGGTTGTTCAACCTAAACATTCTCTTCGTCAACATTATGTCCCTCTTAAGTTAACCATTCATAATCAAACATCATAGCATCATTTTTTCTTATTTGTCTACTTTTCAACTTCGAGTTGTATATCATGTAAAATAAGCCATTCATCTTCTAATGTAAGTGATTTCTCCTCTTTGTATGAACCTAGAAATCACAAAAAATTGATCTTGGAGACAATGCTATCAAAGGATTGGGTATCTATATTTGAAAACATCAGACCTTTATTAGTTTTTTAAACGTTATCATTTTAAGAACTTACTCTTGTATGAATTTAGAATGTACAACACACTTCGTTACTTAAGGTTGAAGCTTGCTATTTTGCTTTATTATGGAGTTGAAATGTTAAATTATTATGTTATTTGTTGGCATTTTAATATTTTTTTATTGCAACTGAAAATTTACTTTAAAAGGGGCAAACTTGCATAAGATGTGAAAAAACACATTGTGAAAGAACTCTAAATGAGATTGAGGAATTGTTTCATTCACCATACAGGAAGATGTGTGTAATCATCTCCTTGGTCTGCTTCCATATCTAAAGTTGGATCAACACGTCGGACCTGCAAACAGACATATTAAGAGAATGCAGCTAAAAGATCTTCAATGAGAATAAGATGAGAAAAAGACCTTCTTTCGAGCTTCAATTTCTAATATCTCATCATCTTTCAGAAAGACAGCAAGATCCTCATCTTCAGCAGCCTCAGCAGCTGCTGCAACCGCATTTTTGGTGCTATGAAGATACTCAGCTTTGAAGTATTTATTCCAGAAATCTACCTCGTTCATCTTGAATTTGGAGACCATGGGGGAAAAAGAAATAATTTAGTAAGCAAAGTGCTTGATATTGCACACAAATTATTACAGAAGATAATAACAAACACTGCAAAGATTTTCAACATACTTTACTAGGTACAAAATTGAGGAATGCCTGGTGGACAGCAGGTTTGAGGGCAAAAATCTGGAAAAAAAAAATGAAAAAAAAAAAATAAGGATAGTACACATTCAAATTTTTCCCTTAAATAAGAAATAAATATTTGAAATAATGAATGAAATACAAGTATAATCAAACCCTCCCAACTAAAGCAGACAAATACTAGGGAACCAGACGTGGCTGAAACATACAATAAAGCTGCATAATCTCTAGTAGAGAAATAAACCTATCACAAGCCCACTAATGCAATAAGAATCCTAAGTCGTAACCCAGCAGCCAGATAAGAAAACGCCTCTAATAAGATTAAGAAACAACTCACAAGGTTGCTAGGTCCAATAGCAAACAAATTGATTCCATAATATATTCTAAAATATGGCAAGATATTCTAACAAAACCATGCTAAAGAAACAACATGCAGAGATAGAAGGAAAAGGGAAAACACATAACATAAACCAAATACCAGTTCCAACCCACAAGATCAAACTGAAAGATATGAAACTCAGACATGCCTCCTAAATGGAGTGTCCTGTGTTCGACACATATCGGACACCGATACTCATACTACGCACGTATCAATAAAGTGTCCAATTCAAAAGATATTCTTTTGGTATTTGACAATTCTAACACATTTCCAACACAATTCTAAAAAGGACTAATACAATATTTTCTAAAACTTCATAAACTTATTGTATAAGTTTATATTATGATTATAGAAATAAGAAACAAATCCTATATATAATAAGGAATATTTAGATTATATATGTTTTTTTTTCACCTTTCGGATTTTAGACAGATGAATTAAATTCATTTTTTGTTATATTTCGCTAATCTTGTTCACAGATGATCTTTCAATACATTAATCTTGATTGTCAATCTATATAATTCATAGTGATGTAATCTGTGTCCTCATGTCCTATATTTTGGAGATTATACGTGTCAAAGTGTCCATGTCCGTGTCTGTGCTAAGTCTAAATTCTAAACTTTAAGTGAGCTCAAAACCACCCTCCTTGAACTTCCAAACCCAAACTTCAAAAATCCTTTTAAAGCATTAGTTAGTGTGGTGACTAATCTTGTAAGTTCCTTTCATCTTCCAATTTGAATTGTAGCCTATGGTTGAGAAACCATCTAACATTCTTAAACAACGAATTAACCAACTTTAACACCCCAAAAAAGATAATTCCATAAGATATAAGACTCAAACAGTTACAATGATACAAAAGGGGTTCATCAAGTGCTAATATATTTTACCTTAAACATTAATTATGCTGATCCTCAGAAATGATAAAAAAAAATGAATGTTTGGTTTTGTTACACAAAAAATTAGACAAGTTAGCTCCCAGGAGTTCCCCAAGGCCAGGGCAGGCCTCCAAGCTCTATGAGTACTTAGAGAGGTACTTACACATTATCCACCAACAAGGTCCTCGCATCAGCAGCAGGACTTGAACTATGTCCTCATGAGATATGAGTCTGGTCCTTACCAACTAGACCAACTGGTCCAAAAATCGAAAGTTATCACCCTATTCATTGACTTGACATCATCAACAACAACAACCGAGTCTTACCCGACCACATGGAAGGAAGCTCAATGCTAGAGGCATAAAGAAACCACCACTTCCTTTTCTTAAGTAAAACTAACTGTTGTATCACTTCCACTTGATATCAATATGATGAACTATTGCATGCACATGAATGTGCAAGAAAACAAAAAAAATGAGAAAACTAAAAAGGTGTGCTACAAATAATTGTATAAAATATCATGCACATGAAAAGGTGATTGTAATTGCATTCTATTAATGGTTGTTGTCATCAAGTTAAAATTTCATGCATAAGCTTTTTGTCTAAATGACCGTCAATATATACCCACCGTGCCCTCTGTTCCGGGCAGTGCATTAAAGTCTAAATAAATACCCATTAGTATAATCACTTATAGCACAGAATCTAAACATTCAATATTTAGCTTAAAATGTAATTAGCCAGAGTAAGAAGCATGCCTGATATTTAATCTCTGGTGTCAACTGAAATTTAACCTGGTTTATCTGAAAAAGAAGAATAAGGGAAAATAACTCGTTTAAAATCATATGCATGCATTAGAAGCCAAAAAAAATCAGAAACTGTTTAAAGATCCTAAACATGGATTTAGAATTCACAAACTCTACATAAAAACTCACTAACAATAAAAGAAGCCTTATCTCACTAGATGGGGGTCGGCTATATACATCAAACTATCTTGTTGAGCTTGTACATTGTTACAGATATGACAAAAAAAATGAAAAAAAAAGGTTATAGGACTTGCTTGGCTATTAATTTTAATATTCAAAATCCAATTTAGGGCCCACATCTCATTACAAATTTTCAAATCATTTTTAAACTCTTAAAAGCCAAAAGTAAATTTTTTCTGATCTCAGTTTTTAGAATTAAGAAAACAATAGGGGAGTTGGACATTAAGAAAACAATAGGGGAATTAAGAAAGAAATTGTCATAGTATTGTTAGACATTTAAAAGCTTCCAAAAGATGAGTTTTTCACACTATTAAGAGAGGAGTAAGATTTTTTATTAACAAAATGCAATTTGGAATTTGAGGTTATTGAGCTGCAGTGTTCTCATGATGACATCCAAGTAAGTAAGTGCACTCATAAAGACAGAGCACCAATGCAGAAGGAGAAGTGGTATCATACCCGTCCATCACTCATAGGCTTTGTGTCAAAGATCAAAGAATTTTTAAAACCAATCCGCTGTTTTAACTTTCTGCTTTCATCTTGATCCAGCAATTTCTGTAGAACATATTTAATATAAAAAGAAGAAATTCATTAAGATGAAGAGAAGAAAGTTACAAGAAAATTGGAGGCTAAGAATAAGATATATTCCATATGAAAACAAAAGTAGAAAAAAGTCAATAGACTGCATATCTATTAGTGAAACCCCTTTAGAAGACCGTATATTTCACACTATTTTATTTGCAAAAAATACTTTACACAGTACTTTTCAACCGTAAAAATTCTTTAAATCATCACAATATCAACGAGAAACCAATCATCAACAACATATGATGGCCTCACTAGAGTTTGAAACTCAATTGATATTTGGAATATCTTTACCTTCTTAGTAGCCCAAAATTCTGATTCTGTAAGCTTACCACTAGCTACAAGTTCCTTATGAAGTCTCTGCAACTTGCTGAAAAAGTTGAACTTTGCCAAAATCAGTAACATTGAAGGAAGTGAGGAATATCTGAAACTAAGATAACTTCTACAGTAGATAAAAATTAATATTGAAAAGTACGAACAGATTGAATTCCTAAGTAATCATACAGCATGGCATCCAAGCAAGAACAACTAAAAATGGACAATTTTAAAGTAATAGCACAATACCAAATAGACCATGTCTAAGTGGTCTTAGTTGCAAAAGAAATTGAATCGTAACAGAACAAGATCACGAATAAACAATTCTTTTTTTGAAAAGTTATAAGTGTCCCGCACCCCGCATCCACCATGAGATATTTCAATAACCTCGGGCAATGTTAACAACTTGTGAGACATAATAACCACCAGTGCTTAAGTACATATTTATAACTGTAACCCCTCTTTCATTTACTTTTAATCACTATTGAGGCGGATTTAATCACTATTAGACAGCTCAATAGCCTCATCACATTTGTGTAAGACATATTTAACCACTAGTGTCATAAATACAGATTTATAATTATATGCTTACAATCATTTACTCTTAACCACATTGAGGAAAGTTTACCAATCATTACTATCAGACATTTCAATAACCTCACAACACAATTTACCACTTGTGAGACTTTTAACTATTAGTGCTACAAGTACAAATATAATGGCATACAATCACATGTATTTACTATTAACCATTTCTGAGGCAAATTTAACCATATTTACATACGTGGTTAACCATGTGTGACAGGTGGACACTGGGTGGAGCATCCCAGCCATGCATTAATCATTACTCCTTTCTTTCAAGGATTAAAGTGCATTATTTTAAAGCAAATACCTATCTTCCTGCAACAGCTTTATCCTGAGCGTCATTTCAGCAGAGCTCAGCTGTTCCTCAGAAATAACTTTCGTAGCTTCTCCTTGCACATGCTTGCTAAGGGCAATACCTGCTCAAACAGATCAAACATCATTATAGGAAAGCTTATACAAACAACCGAAAATAAAAATATAAAATATGGCACAAAGAAAGGGAATAAAAGAAAAATATGTATCATTTTCTACTCTGGCATATGTATAGTCGAGAGAAATAAATATTTAATGCTATGCATCTGAAATCATATTTTAATTACAATCTTCTACAGGTTTAACATGCTTAATTGATAAAAATCAATAAAATTAAACTCTAACTTTGTTACTCTGAGACTTAAGCCCATGATCAAACAAGTAAACAACATAACAGGCTTTCATGATAAGCTACACGATGTGACAACTCAAGAATAACAAAAGCAAGTTAAAGAAGCCCTGAGGATAAAATTTTAAGCATATAGAAATAACAAAACCATGTCTTGATTTGGTTTGGCAGTAGCCAAAGTAAGTTACTTACCCACCAATTCCCGACAAACATGAAGATCCGCAAAACTTTCTAACTCGAATATGTAACTTCCCTGGAACATCAAATTGTAATATAATAAAAATTCATATAAAAGGAAGAGGCATAAGCATGTCAAGTGTAGTATTACCAAGTGAACCAAAGGCATTGAAAATTCAAACTGAGCAGCATTCAAAAGCAAAAGAAGAAAAAAAAATGGAACCAACTCAGCAGCATAAATAGCAGAACAAATGTAGACAAGAGCAACAAGATAAAAAGTAACAAAAGAACAACCTGTGCATGGGTAAGGTTAAGCCATGGCGGTTTGCCTGATCCCTCTTTAGTGTGTTTATGACCTAATTATTTTTCCAGCAGAGCAAAAAGAAAAAATGACAATCAAAAGTAATGCATATGCGGTATCAATGAAAACACTGAGATTGTGAGGTCAATAACTTTCAGAGGTCAATAACTTCCACAAAATTCAATAACAGTTCATATTAACCTTCACAACCAGTTTAAGGAAAGAAAACATGAAAACAAGAAGTCAAAAATACTCTTTATAAATCTGAACTCCACATCGAGCTTGTTGTTGGAGGTAGGATCATTAGGCTTGAAAACGAACTTTTCTTGAGTCTGCATAAAGAGCGAAGGAAATTCCATAAAAATCTCACGCGAAAACGAAATTTCACAAAATACCGAACAAATTGAAAATGCCAATGCACCAATCTGAGGACGCCGGGGGTGCCAGGGTCTTTGACGGTGGCTTTGTATTTGACACGCTTAACCACTTGCCCCGACGACATCGTTTCGAACTCCGATTGCGCGTACTGTTCAGAAGATTAATCTGCAACCAAACAGAAAAGAAATCCAGAATCAGAAACAGAAGCAGAAACACGAAGTTCGCGAGCGAGTGGTGATTGAAAAATAAGCTATACTCCGCATTGGATTGATTAAGAGTTCACGAGAATCAGCGATGAAGAGAGGAGAGAGAAGAACGGCGCAGTGTAAAGCGAAGACGATGAATTATAATTACTATGCTTCTGCTTTTCCTCAGTCTCTTATTTTCACAAATAGGATCATCGATGATGATGCTTTAAATTAACCCTGTAAAATTAACTTTGGATCCAAAACTTGTTACGGCGGTTAATTTTTTTTTTCATATAAAATAATCAATATGTTATGTAATTTAATTTTTTAATTATTCAGAATTATAAATTCACAATTTTGTATGTAGATTATTTTAAAAGCATCCAAAATTTTTGGTTTGTTAAAAGTAAACAAACAAAACCTCTTGTGGCATTGTGGTTTTGCTATTTTAAGACAGAAGCGTCGCATACTAAAAGCAAAATTTTATGTATTTTTCGAGCTAAACACAATATAAATAAAAGATGAAATAATGGTGATATGTTATGATATAAATAGTACATGAAAATTACTATATTTTATAACCTTAATTTATTAAACATGATCTGTTATAAGTTAAAAGAAAAAAAATATATCAGCTGATATTTTTCGAATGAAAATGTATCTTGAATGGTTGAAGTAGACACTACTGACGAAAGTACGTGTTAAAAACATTATTGACTAAGAATTAAAAATTTATTAAAGAGGAAATTGAAACTGTAGAAAGTTAAGAATAAAAAAAATGAGAAATGAAAATATAAAATGTTATTAGATGTATTGAGTTGTGTTCAAATCTATTTTATCTCTTTTTTTATTATTAAAATACATGTAACATCTCAAAAATTATCTATAACATCTAATTAGATCGGTGGTTAAAACATAATGCACTATATATATATATATATATATATATATATATATATATATATATATATATATATATATATATCATACATTAACATTGTATTTTAAAAAATTTTCTTCTTTAAAGGAAAATAAAATATAACTATTACATTTACGTATATATACATATAAACAAAATAAGAGTTTTTCTAAAAACATCGTAGTAGAAACAAACACACCACACAAACAAAAAAGGGTAAGCTAATAATTCAAAATATCTCAATTAATCTCAAATAATCACAAGTATACACCATTTAACACATAACAATCAATTGACAACATCTATCATCAAACTCAAGACATCATATAATATAGACAAACTCAATCTACTTCTGAAAGACTCGTGCATTGAATAGACCCCGAGATTTGCACATGTCATATTACTCCCAATTTGTGTGTCTCATCTCATTACCATTAATCTTATATCACAGGGTTAATCCATATGACTGTCCCGACCAGCCCTCTTTCAAGTTGTAGTTTCAGTCATATGAACCTCCTTCGACTCTCACCACCTAGTAATATTCATCTATTTGATTCATATTACTAGTAGAGTCAGGAGGATATCAATTGTTAAATCAGATCCTTAGACAATGCACATCCTATTTCTCAACACAAATGTTCTCTTTCCTGAAAACACTATGCCTATAAATCACATATAATTCATATCATACATCATCAATTTTCATTAATCTGTTCATTCACTTTCCATTTCAATTTCAATAATCTCAATAAAACTTCACCACTTTATATAATTGTACAATATCAAATACAATTCCTCAATCAATCATGCATAAAGATATATCAACAGGTCATACCTATCAAAGTCTTATCACAAGTCATATTCAATCCATTAAACAACAATCAAAAGTTCTCACATATTACTTTCGAACATCATTATTCAAATCAGATCAATCAATCACATCAAATCGAGATAAACAATCAAATATATTCAGTGCTCAAGAACCAGTCAGACCTACAAGAGACAACACTGATAATCACATATTCAAGTCTTTTATCCTAAAGTTTTATTTGAAAGTAACTAATTAGTATAAAACAAGTTACTAGCTTCCCTTACCTAAGATGACGATCTCTAAAACAAGTATTCCAAACTAGTTAGTATAGCATTAACCAATCTCTAGGGATCTATAACAAGTTATTAAAACAAAATCAAATTTTAGTATAATCTCAATCAAGTTGAGGGAAATACTTTTCTTAATTGTCCTTACTAAGATTGATGACAAAAAACCTAAGGAAAAACAAAGATTAAAGGATCTTTAGAGCAAATAAGAACTTACTTTGTTTGAGATTTTGATTGGTTAGAAATGATCCCTAACTCTTCAGCTACTACGAGGTGTGATCAAATTCTAAAATAGATGAGATATGGAGAGGAAAAATTAAAGAGAAGGGAGAGCTTGGTTGAGGGAGAGAGGAAATAGAAAAAAAGAAAAATCAAGGTGTAGAGGTCGTGTGCCTCTGTTTTTCTTTTTTTTTTAAATCGTGCCTTACAATTATCCCTAACAACAAAATTTTCGTCATCGAAAATTGACTTACTAGCAAAGAGGTGAGGGTGAGATTCCCTAACAATCTCCTCTAACTCCCAAGTGGAATCAGCAGACCGAGCATTCCACAACACTTTTACCATGCTGATGGTCTTGCTCCTGAGTTGTTTGATTTGTCGATCCTTAATTCTAACTGGTTTAGCTTCAAAGCTTAAATTGTCTTTGATATGTACTTCATCCATCTCTAGAATATGACTAGAATCAGACACATACTTTCTCAACTGAGACACATGAAATACATTGTGTAGGTTGGCTAACTGATGTGAATTCCTCGCACAAATTTGCATAGAAACGTTAATTATGTGACGTAAGATTAGAAAAATACGAGATATGAAGTTAAGAAAGATTGGACAAAATCTGAAAAAAAAAATAACAATACATAAGAAATAAAGAACAAGGATTAGATTCGAGTAAAGGAAAGGATGGACGCCACAAACGATTGACGTTTGATAAGCCCTTACGAACGCCACAAGAATTGGGGAATTCTTGATAAGATAAGATGATTCAAGATAGAACCCTAGCAGAGAATATCTCACGCTTCTGTAAAGAAAGACAACCAAAAGTTCCTCTTTCATTTAGATCCAAATGATTTATAAAATATGTTCGCAAGTACTAAAAGCATATAAAAGATAAATAAATTATCAATATTATAAATCTAGATAAAATGCTTCTGTGGTTAATAGAGACCTAAAGAAGTCAAAAGGTCTTGGTCTCAAAATCAGCCCTAGACATTTTATGATCACTATTATTATTTATTTATTTTTTTACCTATTGGTCTTTAATTATTAGGACATTTTGAATTATGATGGCCTCTAAGTCTTTCTCTTGAGCTGCAACTTCAAAGATTGTTGCCACCACTTGTTATAATGACTCTTCTACCTTCTTAGTCATTGCTCTAGTCATAGGACCTCCCAATCCTTGCAAAGATTCTTCAATTGGAGTTTCAACTTGGACTTGGGCCTGGATGTCCTCATCATTCCCTCCCCTCCTTCCTGAAATGCACCCAAACCCAATCACCAGGTTAAAAAATTACCTTTCTCCTTCCTTTATTTGCATGCTTAGCATAACTTTCCACTTTCTTCTCAATTTGTGTTTTTACCTTCTCATGGATCTTCTTCACAAATTCAGCTTTTGCCTTGCCACCCTAATGCTTCAAAACAAAATCTTTAGGCAATGGCAATAAATCAAGAGGACTTATAGGGTTAAATCCATAAACAATTTCAAATGGAGAAAATTGAGTAGTACTATGGACTGCCTTAGTATATGCAAATTCAACATGAGCTAAAAATTCTTCCCAAGACTTAATATTCTTTTTAATTACAGCCCTTAGAAGAGAAGAAAGAGTTCTATTTACTACCTCAGTTTATCCATCAGTCTGGGGATGACAAGTAGTGGAAAACAAAAGTTTAGTACCAATCTTACCCCATAAAGCCCTCCAAAAGTGGCTTAGGAACTTAGAGTCCCTATCACTCACAATACTCTTAGGTAATCCATGGAGTCTTACCACCTCTTTGAAGAACAAATCTGCCACATGACAAGCATCATCCACCTTTTTGCATGGTATGAAATGAGCCATCTTAAAGAACCTATCAAGCACAACAAAAATGGAATCTTTGCCACTTTTAGATCGTGGCATACCTAAAACAAAATCCATGGAAAGGTCAGTCCAAGGGCAATCAGGAATAGGCAGAGGAGTATACAAACCATGTCGCATGACCCTTGATTTTGATCTTTTACAAACGAGACACTTTTCACACCACTTATGCACATCATGTTTCATGTGTGGCCAATAAAATTGCTCATGCAATATGTCTAAGGTCTTTTGAACCCAAAATGACCTATTAAGCCCCCGTCATGTGCCTCTTGACAAGTAACTCTCTAATAGAACTTTTAGGCACACAAAGTCTTTTGTCCTTTAGCAAATACCCATTATGTCTAAAAAAATCATTTTGGGCAGCAAGTGCACATGAATGATAGATATGAGAAAAATCAGAATCATGTTTATACAACTCCTTAATATGCTCAAAACCAATGAATTTAGTTTCCAAGGAAGTAAATAGGGCATACCTGCGTGATAGTGCATCTGCTACCACATTAGACTTACCCTTCTTGTGCTTGATCACATATGGAAATTGCTTAAGGAACTCAACTCATTTAGCATGTCTCTTATTCAACTTGCCTTGTCCCTTTAAATACTTCAAGCACTCATGATCACTGTGAATCACAAACTCTTTGGGCAAAAGATAATGCTGTCATGTTTGCAAAACTCTTACAAGGGCATACAATTCCTTATCATAAGTAGGATAATTAAGTGCAGCTCCATTTAATTTCTCACTAAAATAAGCAATTGGATGACCATCTTACATTAAAATAACACCAATGCCCACATTAGATGCATCACATTCTAATTCAAAAGATTTTGCAAAATTAGGCAATGCAAGTATGGGCGCATGAGTAAGCCTATCCTTAAGGGCAACAAAGGCTTGTTCTTGTTTTTTCCCCACTTAAATCCCACATGTTTCTTAACTAGCTCATTAAGAGGTGTAGCAATAGTACTAAAGTCCTTCACAAACCTCCTATAGAAACTAGCTAACCCATGGAAACTTCTCACATCACTTACACTCTTAGGAGTTAACCACTCTTGGATTACTTTTATTTTCTCTTTATCTACATGCATTCCACTAGAATTAACTACAAATCCCAAGAAGACCACATGATCTTGACAAAAAGTGCATTTTTCTAAATTAGCATACAACTTTTCTTTCCTAAGAACATGCAAAACAAATTTCAAATGTTCTAAATGCTCCTCTAAACACTTACTATACACAAGAATATCATCCAAATAAACTACCACAAATTTCCTAAAAACCCTCTCAAAACATGGTTCATCAACCTCATGAACGTACTAGGTGCATTGGTTAACCCAAAGGACATCACCTTCCATTCATATAAACCATATTTTGTCTTGAAAGTTGTCTTCCACTCATCACCTTCTCTAATCCTAATTTGATTATATCCACTCTTCAAAT
>Ga0209700_101482_pt1 | contig 48800 bp, 24 predicted proteins | sample SiratroredBW_FD_187528 | JGI IMG/M metagenome (GOLD analysis project Ga0209700, IMG submission 187528) | Root nodule microbial communities of legume samples collected from California, USA - Siratro red BW (SPAdes) (version 2) | ecosystem: Host-associated > Plants > Roots > Nodule | place: USA...
TTTCAGCCACTTCTATAGTTGGCTGTTTGGCAACCAGAGCAGTGTTGTTGTCATTGTTTTTTCTTTTGCGTTTTTGTCTCGCTTCCTTTCTCTAAAATGTGTTTCCACATTTCTACTTCCTCAGCTGCCAGAGGATTTGATCGCTATCTAACTGTGAGAAGTAATGGTGGACTAAATCAAATGCGAACCGGTGTAAGTCACTTTTTCCTCTCTTGCACTGTCTTTTAAGCCCTATATATAGCTTAATCATGGCCTTATGGTTGTAACTTCGTGTATAGCAAATATATAGATCCAATTACAGTTTCCAACTTCAGTACTGAAGAGTTACTATTTTAGCTTTCTTGAACCTGTCTAGGTTTTTGAGTTACTTTTGTCATCAGAGGCTGGAATTTAATGTTTATTTGTTGTCTTTATTCATTATTCTTTTCCTTTTGACAATTTTGAACATTTTGACTTTTTTTCCCATTCTTGCAATACTTCAGCAGTTCATTGAATTTGTTAAATATGATGGGTTGTTATGGTGAAATGAGTTCAAGTTTTGTTTTTGTCTTTTATGTAAAAGGGTTTCAGTTTGCACCGATGTTACCTACTCTAAGATTGGTAGTCACTGAGTGAAACCAATTGTTGTTTTACTCCTATACTTTATTTGCATTATAAGTAATAATTAAGTTTTTCTATAGATATCAGACATGGTGGCTGTGGCACATATGATGAATGCAACTTTAGTCATACCTCAATTGGATAAACGTTCATTCTGGAAAGACTCAAGGTATCTCTTGTTATACAGTATTCTAAGATATGTGTTGTATCCTTTTCCAAATTTATCTTCTCATTGGGTTGGGTGTGTGAACAGTGTATTTTCAGATGTATTTGACGAGCTTCATTTCATTGAATCCCTGAAAGGTGATATCAGGATTGTTAATGAGCTTCCCAAAAACTTGGAAGGTATCCCCCGGGCCAGGAAACATTTTACTTCCTGGGCTGGAGTCGGTTACTATACAGATATGACAAGGTTATGGAGTGACTATCAGGTACTCAAGCTATTCCTATATGACTTCAACTTCTCGTGGTTCTCATTTCTGGAGTGGCTTCATTGTAAAGTTTTCTAATTGGCTTACTTAGATTTTTTGTTTAGATCTAAATCTCAAATTAGAACCTGTGAAAAAAAAAAAACATTAGGTGTAATTGGAAAATGAATTGTAGGTATAGCCCTCAGGGATTGTTATATTCTAGAAGTATTCAATGTTTTTAACCACCAGAGAAGTAGAAAAATGCAATGTTCTTACAAGAGTTCATAGTTATACCAGAGCAAATTTTAGTATAACAGTCAAAGAATGCCGTGATACATATTTTATGGGGCAGTTCAATAATATTTGAAGAATATAGAATGATCATCCTTCAGTATTTTCTGAAACATGTCTGTTTTAGGGATCATTGACCACATTAGATTTCTCGCTGACAATTTGATGATTACTTATTTGTGGGGTGTGTACAAACTCAATGCCTCTTCTTAGTGAAGGGAATTTCTAATTTATGTTCATGATTGGGAAGTGATCATCAAAATTGGCATTGTTCCATGATCATTAAGATTCGCTTTTTGGCTGTGGACCTTGTTTATAATCAAAATTTATTGAACAAATAATGATTTGATCTTCCAGGTGATACATGTTGCAAAATCAGATTCTCGACTTGCAAACAATGATCTTCCTCTGGACATACAGAGGTTGAGATGCCGTGCAATGTATCAGGCACTTCGATTTTCTCCTCCTATAGAGAATTTAGGAAAGGTTTGGCTTTTTTTCAGTGGTGTAATTAGCATCCTAAACATCTTGCAAAAGTATTATGTGTACGTCGTCATGTTGCATTTAGTAATTGATAAAATGATGATGTAATCACTGATTCAATTTTCATTTTGATTTTTTTTTCTTTATTTAAAGAAGCAATTTAGAGAGAAAGAAGAAGAAAAGAATGCATTGACAAGGACACAAATTGAAATCAAATGAGTTTTTCTTTAATTTGTGCCTAAATATCTGAAATTTTAAAGATTAAATGGTTGGACTTTAAAAAGTGAAGGAAAGACATAGCATTCTTCAGTCTGTTATTGGTTTCATATTTATAAAAAAAAATGTTATAAATCTTGTGCGTAACAGTGTTCAAATGAAAAAGTTTTGATTTAAGAGGATTTGCTGGCACAGAGGGTCATGACTAATTAAATATTGTTAGTTTAGGATTTTGTGGGAAATTTGGTATATAGAGCTGGCTGACATAGTTGTCTCATCAGTAGATAGGTTTAGTAATGTAGTATTAGAAGTATTGGAATATAAAATTTGATTTTTTTAAGTATTTTGAACTTCAATTAGTTGTTAGGTTAAACATTTTGACGATTTAAGGCCAGTATTTTTGTACATAATGGTAGAAAATGATGCATATGGTCCCAGGTTTGAGATGTCCTTTTCACTTTTGATGCATTTAAGATGTCTACATGGGGCTTCCTGTTAAATTAGGTTCTGAGCATACATGACGGTTACAAAACAGAGGTTGGTGGATCGGCTGAGATCACATGGAGGAAGATACATTGCTCTCCATCTGAGATATGAGAAAGATATGCTGTCTTTTACTGGTTGTGCTTATGGTCTGACAGATGCAGAATCTGAAGAGCTTAGAATTTTGAGGTAGAGTGAGTATTTATTATGTATCTGCTACTATGTGTCGAAAAAAAATGTATGTTTTTGTGTATAACTCTAGAATGACCAATCAGTGACTGAGTTGCTTTTCAAAAAATGTTTCCATTCTTCTAGGGAGAATACAAATTATTGGAAAGTAAAAAAGATAAATTCGACAGAACAGAGAATTGGAGGATTTTGTCCACTGACTCCAAAGGAGGTGGGCATTTTTCTTCATTCTCTTGGATACCCCCCATCTACACCAATATACATAGCAGCTGGAGAGATCTATGGTGGTAATACTCATCTTTCGGAGCTCTCATCCCGCTTCCCTAATCTAATCTTTAAGGTTTGTAAATCAATGTTTTTCTGTGTTAATAAGTAATCCAAAGCCACATAATTTGCGAGTGAGGTGTAATGATGATGTGGTTAATTTTTCGTTAATGGTAACAGGAATCCCTTGCAACTCCTGAAGAGCTGAAAGATTTCGCTGATCATGCTTCCCAAACTGCTGCACTTGATTACATAATATGTGTGGAGAGTGATGTATTTGTTCCGTCATATTCAGGAAATATGGCAAGAGCAGTTGAGGGGCACCGCAGATTCTTAGGTCACCGCAAGACAATCAACCCAGACAGGTACTGAATTCATGGAACTATAATTCTGTGGCTTGTGGATACATTTTAACCACCTGTACGTATCCATTCTTGTTTTTCTTTTTTCTTAATTACATCTGTTCGCATCGGATGAGTGGACATACTGAACGATATGGGATTGGGAATGGATGCATAGGAGAGAATGCTGGATAGTATTAGTTGTAAAAAAATGATAGAATCTCAGCATTGGACATGTGTAAGAAAACCCATTGAAGTTTACACTAAATACAGTAGATCAGATAGGGGTTATCCCATTTGCTTTTTGAGAACCGAGAAAAATTACAGGGAAAACGATCAAGAAGGATTTGTTAATTATTAGCATATAGAATGATTCATAATAGAATATTATGGCATCGCTTGATTCAGGTAGCTACTCCCCTAGTGAGAAAAAGCTTGGTCATTGTTGTTGTCTCTGTTTCTTACACTGTCATTTGATACATGTTCATTTGTATCAGGCTAGTGCACCATGCTTAACGGTAATGAGAAGTTTTAATGATACCTCATTCTGGATTTCACTTCTGTCGAAAAATAATTGAATTTATACTTTCTATTCGTCATTTTTACCCCTTTCTATTTTCTTGTTCATTTGATCTTCAGGAAAGGTCTGGTTGGAATTTTTGATATGCTGGAAACTGGAGTGCTTGAAGAAGGAAGGGAACTGTCGCATATGATACAGCGGATGCACAAGAACAGGTAGCATTCTTGCATACCATTCTTTAGATTCCAATCCCCTTTGGTGCCTCTATGACCTTATTATCCAATTATCAAGATGACATGACGATTAGAATTTAAAATTGGTTCCTTTTGTCCTTTTAATATGTAGTTATTCTCCGTTCCATCTAACATGCTTTACTAGTTCTTTCCCCTTGCGCAACCTTAGTTGATTTTATTTTCCCTGTAATGAAAATAGAAGAATTTACATATTTTGCAATGTTATACTCGTAGGCAAGGAGCTCCAAGGAAAAGGCATGGTTCTCTACCAGGAGTCAAAGGCCGAGCACGATTTAGGACTGAAGAGTCCTTTTATGAAAATCCGTATCCTGAGTGTATATGTGGTTCTAGAAGCAAACTACAAATAACATGACGACAAATATCTTTTTTTTTTTTTTTTTTTTTTTTTTTTGTGGGACACAGGTTAATCTGTAAATTTAGTTTTGACAAACTGTAATTCTAATTAGACATATTTGGTCTTCTTGATTTGTTTGTGCCCTATCCATACCCTTGATCACGAGCACATGATGTTTGCAGCCTGGCCAACAATTATCATTATTTAGCATTTATTAATTTTAGAACCCAAGAAACGAATACTTCTTTAAAGTTGGATCACGTATCTTTTATAAGACATTATATTTATATTGGGGCAATTGCTTCCTGCACCCCTACAATTGCTTCCTGCACCCCCTCAAGACATGTGAATAGACCCTTATATCCTTGTTAATGAAGACAAAAGGAGTAGGGTGTTGGTGGAGCCACCGTGGAGATCCTGAGTTGCTAGATGTTAGAGGTGCTGCAGAGGAGCTTGAAGATTGGAGGTGCTGTAGAGGTTGTTGGTGTGGAATAAAGACGAAATGAAGATTGGAGATTTGAAGAGTTGAGGTAAGTGATTGAGTTTTGATTTCAAAAATATTTGGGTGAATGAGTGTTTATGTTATACGACAAGTTCTTCCTGCACCCTAATACGTTCTTCCTGAACCCTAATACAAAATTTTGATACTACAATTGTCCTTATATGAGAACTGGATGACATCTCATCCGATTGTTATTAAAAAAGAAATTGACAATCGGATGGCACTCCCATCCGGTTGTCATTTTTTTTCAAATGACAACCGGATGGCCTGCTCATCCGGTTGTTGATGGATGTGTCATCCGGTTCTCATTTCCAAATCAAAATGATAACCGAATGAAACCCATCCGGTTCTCATAATCCAAATCGAAAAATTAATCCGTTTTCGATTTGGACTATGAGAACCGGATGGGTTTCATCCGGTTATCATTTTGATTTGGAAATGAGAATCGGATAGCACCCTCATCCAGTTGTCATTTGAAAAAAAATTGACAACCGAATAAGCAGGTCATCCGGTTGTCAATTTTTTTTCAAATGAGAACTGGATAGCCTGTTCATCCCGTTGTTAAATTTTTTTTAAATGACAATCGGATGGATGGCACCCATCCGGTTCTCATATAAGGACAATTGTGGTATTAAATTTTTTTATTAGGATGCAGGAAGAACGTATTAGGGTGCAGGAAGAACTCGTCATGTTATAGATGGGTGGAGTATTGGGAGTGTTGGTGGTGTAGATTATGTGTGGTGAAGGGTGGAGGCGCAAAGGAGGGATATTTTTTTAGTTGGGGATTGGTTTCTGAAAATCATTTTCTGAGAAGAAGACTGAAAATGATTTTCATAAGCAATTTTTTTAAATATTTTGGAAGATTTTTTCTCTAATACAGACTTAAAAAAAATGTTTTTCAAAATACGTTTTTGCTATTTCAGAAATGATTTTTCGTAGTAATTTTCTCCTTTTACGAAAATAGTTTTCTTTTTAAGGAAATCATTTTCCGTAACCACATCCCTTCACCCGCTCTCTTGGAAAACCGTTTTTCAGAATACAAATTTTTTTTACAAAAAATATTTCCGAAATACAATATTCTGCTAAGGGTATTTTGGTAATATGAAATTTTAAGAGGATGTAGGAAGCAATTGTGGGGGTGTACGAATCAATTGCCTTATATTCGTAGATATAGAATATATTGCCTTTGCGGGTGTGCCGAGGATAAAAGAGAGCACGGACGGAACAAGATATGATGTGAAAGTAGGGGTCAAAATCTAATAAATATAAAAGCATCATAACTTATAAAAGAATATTGTGATTTTCAAAATATCTAAGAGTATTGGAAAGTTTACTAAATTGGTACAATTTCTGTGCAATTATACCAAAATGGACAATTTTCAAAAAAAAAAAAATTATCTAGATATGTAAGTTGTGTATGTGATTAGTATATTTTTATTTATATTTAGAGTATTTAATCTTGGCTTTCTTAGAGTGTAATGGAGAATAAATTAATTGTTTTAAATAAGATTAATTCAATCAAGATTAATTGAACCTTAATTGAGATTATTGGTTAAATTTAAATTTTAAGCATATTTTCTTACTTTCCTTGTTTCTAGTTATTTGTATAGATTTTATGAGTTCTAAATATAACCAAATCTTTTGAAAAATATATCTTTCAGATCTTATACAAAGATGATCATTTGCAATTTTTACTTGATTTAGAACAAATCTCCTTTAAATATTTTACAATATCTTTTACAGCAAATTCAATTATTATGAACTGGTATCTGGAACAAAATTTGGAAACAAAATATTTGAAAGAAATTTACCATTTTATTGGAAATAATTTACTTACAAAATTATTCTTTGATACATAAGAAAATATTTGATAATTATAAGGATAATATATGAGCATTAATTTTGAGTTAATTTCATGAAGAAAAAAGAGATTATAAATAGAGGCTAGAGAAGGCATGAAAGACATACTCTGTTCTATAATATAAATTCTAGTTTTATTTTCTTTTGTAATTCTTGTACTTTTGTCATAGAATGTAAAACTCCTTTGGGTTGATTCTCTTGTGATTTTACCATGAATTCTCAGGTTTATGTTTAATAAAGTTTTGTTTTTTACATTCTCTACAACATTTGTTTTATATTATTGGTCTTTTTGAAGTCTATGTTTTTGGAAAAGTAATTGTTTTTTAATGCTTATTGAGAATTCAATTGTTTTTTCTTGATTAGATTTCTTCGTTAATTTAGTCAAGAGAGATAAAAGATATACATCTCATTGAGTAGACGTTTGAAGACAAGATGAGATTCTCAATATACCATCTCATATTTTGTTGATAAGATTCTATTGAATTTGATTGATGTTTATTTGGTTGAGTTCAACTATTTGAAGAGAATTGAAGGATAATAATTTTAAGAAAAGCAAAGAAGAATTTTGTTGTGAAAGAACTTGAGAGTCAACTTATTTTTCTTTATTATTTTTAAATCATCTATTTTAATTTCCTGCACAATAATCTTCCTCTTTAATTTACTGTTATTATTAACTTTTTTACTGCAGATAAGTTTTGAATATTGATTATCTGAATTTACTATTGGATTTGTTGGGAGATGACTTGGAATTTGGTGTTAAACGATCCAACATTACGTTAGGCAATCAACACTAAAATTATTTTAATTTGCTCATAAAACGACAACGATGAATCTGCATATCATGTATTTTTTTTTTTTTATAGAAATTGTGTTTAGGTGACTTTTTAATAAAGGTTGATTCTTCAAGTGAAATCTTTAGCCAACATGACTTAAGTGTTGCTAGAAACGTCTTGTGGCATAAATAACATTTTGATTAGCCTAATTTAGTTTTATTTTATTTTTCTTATTTACGGTGAAGTTGTGGAAGAGGTATGACTTCAGTTCAATATCCATTTAAACTAAAGTTATATATATGAGTAACATGACTTTAGTGATGTGTTATTTAATATGTATTTATAGTTCAATATGTATTTATAAAGCATGAGTCGTGCTTTATGTGTATGACTTCTTTGTTTTATGAATTTTTTAGGTTTTATGATTTGTTATAACTTTTTTTTTTATATTATTGTGTTTAAGTTATAATTTTGTAAGAGTCTTTTAAAAGAAAAAATAATTATAATTATAGAAATAATGTTTGTATTTAAAGTGTTAAATATGTATTTGATAATATTTGTGTTGAATTAGTTGGTAATATTTACAAATTTTTAGAAATTTATTTGGTAATTTTGAAAAACTTATGAAATGGTGAATTTGTCAATATTTTGAGATTGAAACATAATGTAAAGGCATAAAAATAGAAAGTAAAAAAATTAAAATTGAAGTGAAGTGATTAAAAAAGTATTACAAAATATGAGATTTTATTGCCTAATTGGATAATTGTCTTATTATAGTCTTCATTGCGATAATAAAAACATTTGATTGACTTATTTTACATTGGTTGATCCATTTCGTTGTGGATATGATTAGTAGTTAGTCTTTCTCAGTTGGAATCAAATAAAATTGAACTTCATAAATCTTGTAAATGTTGTATAGGTGGTACACTAAATGTTATTAGTTGTAAGTAATAATAGTAATAAACAAGAATAACGTGAGGACAGAAGAGGCCAAGAGCTTGAAACTCCCTACAATTACACCACCAATCATTTAATTTAATTGTACATGACACATTGATTGTCAACAAAGTTGGGAGTAGATATCTTCTAAACATCAAACTTATAATATTCACAATTATACCCTTAGATATGACACATGATTGATTGTTGTTCATTCTTTTTGAGTAAGACAATAATATTTTCAGGATACTGATGATTGAACTTGTATCATGCAGTATGTCTGAAAACATGATTTCATCTTTAGAATGTTATCTTAATAAGAGCTAAAATGGGTAAGTAACATACTCCCTTCAAAACATAATTCATGTATTCTGCTAAGTTCGTTGTCATATGACCATATCTTTTGCCTCCATCATATCTTTGAGTCCACTTTCCTAATGGTATTTGATCTAGCCAAAAAATCACTTGCTAAAATTTTGATTTCATAACAAGATGAAATGTTGTAACATGGATAAAGTTAAGCAATAATAGTACCCATGTTAATGACTTGTCTCTTCAAGGAGAAATTTTTGAACTTTTATATTAAAGTTAGATGCAATATGACATATGCAATAGATTGAGTGCAAACCATTTGTTTACCATCCAACTTTTTCATATTGTATTGTTGGTAATATGGTCGTTATTTATCAATTACCATATATACATTGGGTTGAGGCATGTCGTATTGTTGCAATAATGTTTCCTCAGTCTCGCCATTGTAAATGTTAAAGTGAATATTTTTCGGTTGTCAACTTGGACAATTGCTGTCAACAAGATGTCAAGATATTTTTCAATAAAAATGTGTCGTTAACTTGGATAATAGGGTTGCAGTAATTAAATCCATCAATCAAAAGTTTGAAGGACCAATTTATGTAACAGAAAGTCTGTTGAACACTTTCCACAACATAAGTAGAAACAACACATTGTACAATTTTACTTGGTACACTATCTTATACAACTTGCAACCATCTTTTGTCTCATATCCATACTTTTCTATACTGATTGATCCATAAGTAAAATTTTTAATACATGTTGATGGGTTTAGATATTTACTCCCCTTTACAAATATCAACATCAACCACCATTTAATCATCACATTAGTAGAGAGGTGGAGAATGAAGGCATATATCTTCCATCTTCAACATGGAGAATTAACACTGAGATTAGAAGACGTCACACTACAATTGGGTCTTCCTATTAATGGAGAACCTGTTGTTGGTGTCAGCAGTGGAGACTTAATATTGCTGTGCGAACAATTGTTGGGGTTGGTACCTCCCAAAGTGTGTTAAATGGAAATATAATAAAATTATCTTGGTTAAAGAACACCTTTTAGTAGCTACTTGATGATGCACCGATCTTGTTGTTGCTTAACACACACAAACACGTTTTTTTGTTGATTTGGAGTTTATAGATGCTTAATACATCGACAAGCAAAGTTCATATGATGTATCTATTATTATTGACTGACTTGAATTACGTCTCAAAATATAGTTGGACAATCTTGGTGTATTTTTATTGGACTTTAGATGATGAAATTGATTTCAACCAAGACAATATTGGAAATCGCATGTTACTTTTGTAGTGTTGGGATTGGGAACACATCAAATTGTTTGCTCCATTTATTAAGCCACTAAAGGTGGTCCATCCATTGAGCCACTAAAGTTTTACAATTTTTTTGTAGTATGACAACCACATAAGCTTAAGCAATTCCAACTACAAAATAATCAAACAAAAACAAATATATAATACATAAAATTAAACAATTTTTCTATGCTAACCCTAGCAAAGTCATTTTTGTATCTAGATATTGGCAAATATTACCAAATTACCAATTAAGCTTCTAAATTTTTTTATATTACCGCGAACTATTTCAACACAAACATTACAAAATACATATTTATATCTATAAATACAAAAAAAAGTATTTCTATAATTTCAATTATAGTTTTTCCTTTTTAATACTCTTACAAAATTATAACTAAAACACAAAAATATAAATAAAAAATTACCTAAAGCATAACTTTTGTTTTATAAATAAACACTAATGTCGTGTCTCCATTACACAACTTCACTCTAAATCACACAACACTAAAGTCCAATCCTCCTTATACAACTTTAGTTTAAATCTTTGAAGTCGTGTCCCCTTACATGACTTTATTATAAATGAAAAATATAAAATAAAATTGAATTATGCTAATTAAAGTCGTGTTTGTACTATAAGGTTTTTTCAATAACACCAAAACTGTATTGATGGAACACAAATTCATTTAAAGGTTCAACCTTCATGAGAAAAGTTATATTTCCTTAGCACAAATTGTTTAAAATAAAATCATATCATGCAAATATGACTTACCTTATTAATAATCTCTTAAAAAATTATCCATTTTATTAAAATTGGAAAAAAATATACATATTTGATAAATTTTTCAAGAATATACTCTCTCCCTTCTATTTTCTTTTTATAAAAAATATTTAAAATTTAAAAATAGAAATCTATATGTTTCAAATATATCTCTACTAAATATTTTAGTGTGCTTATATTTGTAAAATATTAATTTTATGTTTATAGTTTTTTTACTAAATAAGTATTATGATTATATCATTGACTATTAATAAAATGTTATTTTATATTAAAACTCACCTAATATCACATCTTAATTAGAAAAAAATTTAAAGTAAGATAATAAATTTAATTTATTCATAAAGATAAATATGTTAATATAAATTTTTTATTATATAATTATATTACAAAAGTTGCACCAAGTGGTGGGTTGCAAATAATTAAATTTAAAATAAGACACTCGTTTATCTGAAATACAATTTCGTTTATCAATATAATAATAAATATAAGAATTTGAATATCTTATCATTACTATTATATTAATCGAAAGGATTTTCCTCTCTACTCTTTATTAATAAAAATGAGATTTTAATGTGAATTTTAGAAATGTGTTCTTTAAGTGAGTTTGCCGTGTAAAAGTGCTTCTAATAAGATTTAACTTTGGTAAGTGACTTCTATTACATATAGTCAAAGTAATTACTTCAATTTTGAAGAATTATATTTATGAGATCCAAATTAAAATATGACTTTCATTTTCCATGAAATTCATGGAAGAAACTGAATACCTAGTTGCAACATAAACTCGTTAGAACTTGGATAAATGTAAAAGAAAGTAATTTGTGTGTATTCTTAAATGAAAGGATCTATCTTTTTGACTCATTGTTTTCTACAATGTGAAATTAATAGTTGCTTCAAAGGTTAAATCAAGCTATTCTGACATGTATTTTTATATATAAGCTAATTCATGACATAAAAAATTGGTATAGCCAAACTTCTATATTCTTAAATAAATGTTCAACAATTATTTTATGTTTTTTTTAATATAATAAACATCCTATACCGAGTTTTAATAGAGAAAAAAAAAAAATCTTATCATTATTATTCGCTGACATTTATTACGAAGTATTCCATAGAGAACAGATTCTTATATATGTAAACACATCAAGGAACGGGCATTTGCATTCACATTTTAAATCATTATTATATTTAACGTGCTTATTTTATGTAAAAGTAAAAAAGAATCATATATTTCATTTAAGATATTAACATGCTTTTAATCTCTACAAAAATGTAATTTTAATTATAGTGCCTAAATTTTTTATTATTTGTATTTCTAAAAATTTAAAATTATCGTTTTTATTCCTTATAAAATGATTTTTTTATGAATATTTTGTTTTATTTTTTTGTTGTCTTCAAATTTTGAAATCATTTTTTTTGCAATATTTATTTCGAAATAATAAATTATACTTATTTTATAAATTTTAAAAAGTGTTTAGAGGTATCACATAAAATCAAATCAGATAATAATAATCTAATCTATATAATTAATGAATGCTATAAAATATAAACATTTAAAGATACATTTTTATTATTAAAGGACAAACTATATATAATTTTTTATAATAAAAAAGGGTCAAAATAATTCATTTTACAGAACCAAAATTAGAATGACTATATATATATATATACACACACATTTATTTATTTATACTTTAATTATATAGATTAACTAGAGTAAGATTGAGTCTACGGTGCATATACTAAATAAAATTCTTTGGACACTTGGTCTTCATAAAGGCGAAAAGTTCTTTTAATAAAAGACAAAAAATATATATAAGAAGAATATTAATAGTTTCTTGGTTTCAATAAGAAGATATTATTTATTTACCATTTTCCTTATTTTCAATATTTTCTTGTCATCATGTTATTTAGTAAACAAAATAAGATTATTTGCAAAATAAAAAAAGAAAAAAATAAAAATAAAACGATAATCTTCTATCCCCTAAACCCCAACATGAACTTCAAAATGCAGAAAGCTGATAACAACAATGCAATTCGGAAGCATTCTTCAGTGAGCTGAAGCGAAGTGCGGTGATAAGAAGATATGAACATAGCCAAAAGCTGAAACCTTTTTTGCTTACTTCATCATCGCAGAACATGAATTCTTCAATCGCAAACACCATCGATTGGCTCCAACTCCCAAAACCCTTCTTCACTCCCAAAACCCATTTCCCCCAATTTCCCATATATTCACCTCGCTTTCTCACTAACGCATTCCCCCTTCGCAACTTCACAAAGCGATGCAAACTCAGAATCAAAGCTTCCAATTCTCTTTCCGACACACCCAACAAAGAGCAAGAACAAGACGCTGAGTCCGCGCAACTATTCGAGGTTTGTCACAAAAGGAAAAAGAGAACCATTTTAGGAAATTATGATTGTGGGCACTTAAATTTTTTATTTTCTCGTGATGGGGCAATGCAAAAGTGCAATTTTTGATATTTACGCACGTGTGGGTATTTCGTTTGGAACTTGTGTGTTGATGAGGAAAGTGAACTGTGGCAGAAACTGAAGGAGGCGGAAAGGAAGAGAGTGGATGAGTTGGAAGAGTTTGACAGGAAGGCTAACGTGCAGTTAGAGAGGCAGCTTGTGATGGCTTCTTCGTGGAGCAGAACTCTGTTGACTTTGCGTGGAAAACTGAAGGGGACTGAGTGGGATCCTGAAAACTCACATGGCATAGAGTTCAGCGATTTTTTGAGACTTCTTGACTCTAATAATGTACAGTTTATGGAGTACGCTAATTACGGTCAAACAATATCAGGTGGGATTTTTTTCCTCTTCTTTTTCTTTTTCAGGAGTACAAAAAAATAGTTAAATGAAAATGTTTCTATAAAAATTAAGTGCATGGTTGATTTTAACTTCTGTGAGCAGCTAGGTTTGTTTTAAATTTTTATTTTCTTTTCTCATAAGTGCTTGTGGAGAATTTTGTCTTGATAGAGTGTATATGTTATGCCGGACACGAAACTAGTTTGCTAGTTGTGAGGAAGATGTTTAGTGGGTATTATTAGTTTGATTTTTGGCTTGATGATTTGAATATGTTGTATGAGGATCTTATGATAGTTAATGCGGATAACGTGACTCTGTTTAGAAGTTTAGCTGAAAGAGATTAGAGAAGACTCTGTTTTATATTGTTTTTTGAATTTCTGTCTCTTCTGAGTTTAATTCGGTGCATTATGCGAAGTTCTTAGTGTTGGGTTGAACATGCTAGTTGGTTGCTGAAATTAGTTTGTGTTTATTGCCGTTTTTGTGCTGTCCGTTTGAGACAATCTTGTTTTTGTTTATGGCCAATTAAGTAATGAAGATGAGGGAATGTCATTTTTTAATTTCTTCTCCTGTAAAGAAAAAGAAGATGGAGATATAAGGTTGGCTTGGAGATAGAAGTTGAAGGGAGAGAAGGATAGGTCAGGGGTTCAAATCCCCTCACTAGCAGAAACTAACATATTAACAACTAACATTTGCCGATTAAAAGAAAAAAAAAGAAGAAAAAGAAGGTAGAACAAAGAAGGGTCAGCAGAATAAACGGCAGAATGGCATAATAATATCAAATGTCCTTCAATCTGAGCTTCAGCAATTAGGTTTGTTAAGTTTCTGTTTGGTTGAGTTTGAAGGTTCGTAAGCTTCACAACAGGCAATGTAAACTTCTGAAAGCATGTGCTATCTGGCATTTTATCATTTTACAATATGTATTGCTGTGTATTGTACAAATTATTGTATTGGTGCGTGCACTGTGGCCTATGCTATTGCTTTCAGCCCCGCTATGTAAAGCTGTAGGTCTGCTAGAAATGTTGTTTTGCTCAGTATTTTTCCCCCCCATGTTTCTGCAGTTATTCTACCATATTACAAGAATGGGACAGTGATAGGAACTGAAGGGAATCCCGAGGATATTATTTTTCGGCGTCATCCAGTCAATCGAATGCCAATTGATAGTTGGAATGATGTATGGAGAAAGCTACATCAGCAAATTGTAAATGTTGATGTCATTAATGTGAATGCTGTGCCTGCTGAAATATACTCAACTGTTGCAGTTGCTGTCATATGGGCTATGCGTCTTGCTCTGGCTGTTGGTTTTTATGTATGGATTGATAATTTGATGAGACCAATATATGCAAAGTTGATACCTTGTGATTTGGGAACTCCTAGCCAGAAGACTAGCCAGCCACTCAGAAGTCGTGCACTTGGATCACTAGGGCAGAGTCGGTAAGTGGATGAATGTTCTGTATGTTTCCTGTTGGTTATGTCATTTTTAACAGGTTTTTAGCTGGCTGATTGTTAGGACTATGGGAAAGGAGGAGTTAGTTAAGACAATTAGGATATCAATTAGTTAGTTAGGGGCTAATGAGTTAGATAAGTAGGAGGATGGAAGGGTAAATGATTTCATTCTTTGGGGTATCATTTGTTAATTGAGCATTAGCTCTTTGTGAGGAAGAAACCCTTGGAGGAGAGATTGATCACTTATCCCTCCTTGTTATTCTACTTAATAGAATATTTCTTTCCTAACTATTGGAGATCTCATCGAATTGAGATCCTTAAAACCCACTTTTTTAATACAATATTAGAACATATCGTTCCACCTGCTATTGGACACATTCTATTTCCATTTTAGATGTCCTCGGCATGAGAACATGTGTCGGAGATCCCATAACGACTAGGGTTACGACCAAAATATAATATATAGGTGTGTGGGTGCAAATTTCACCTTACTAAGCTAGTTCTGTGAAGCTGAATTAAACTTAAAATCCACTTTCTATTAGTAACATGGATACTTGTCGTTCAACTTTTTTATTTTTTATTTTTTTATAAAAAAGGTTCACATGTTAGGCATTACTATGAACATTAGCATTCTAGCTAGGTTGATACCCAAATATTCAATAATCATATGCCATCACATGGAAAAGCTTCATAAAAGGAAGAAAAAAGATACAGAAACATGGGGGACCAAACCAAACTCATGCTTAGCAACAAACAACTACACTCCTACAAAGGATACAACTAAGAAAAACGAAAATCTAGGAGTTGATACCCATTACAAAAAAATCTAAAACTAAAAGTAGAAGGAAGATCACTAAATCACATAAAGCTAAGTCTATTGTCAGCAAAACGATTGTCTTGACTATAAATGTGAGAAACCTTAAAGTCCAAGCAACACAACTTTTAAGACACTTAATTCATCTTCCTCTAAGAACCCAAAGTACACTTTGAGGAGAAGAAAAAGCTTGACAAACCAAAGTAGAGTCACATTCTAACCACAAATGCCTATAACCACAATATACAAAAATCTCTATTGTCACATTCAACTTATAATTAAGATTTGCTAGAGAATATTATCACTATTTGGCCTTACTCAAATAGTTACTGCTTTTGGGCTAGGCAGTTTGTTATTTGAGATTTAGAATTAAATTGTGGGGAAGGGAAATATGATTCTTACTTTTTACTTCATTTTGTTTTCAAAAATTGACATTGTAGTAGAATCTATGGGCAATGCCCTTTGCCTTTTAAGTTTTTCTAGCTAAATGGTGGTAGACTACTTACTACTGCTGTCAGAAAATTATCTACTATTGTTATTTTTGTTTCATAAATCTTTATCCAAGTTTGGAATAGTCTATGCTGCTGGATATGGCCACTTACTATTCACATCCTATCCTAAATACTTTGCACTTAGAACTGCTCTACTCACTGCATAAATTATTTAGAACTTAGACGAGATCTACTTTTCAATTAAAATTTCGAGGATTGAATTTGTTGTCAAATTTCCTTTAGATATTTGTGTGGGGAAACCACAGAGGTAAAATCATTGCCTCAGCTGCTTGGATTTTCCCAACCATTATTATTTATTATTTCTTTTTCGCTTGATATATGGAGAGCTACTGTTGCTGCTATTTTCATGTCTTGGGTATTTGTTTTCCTTTATCTTTATGATGATATTTAGATCATGTTGAAGGGTATACACCTACGCAGCTATATTTGCAAACCTTATACATTATAAGAAATGTGGTTTTGTGGTGTCTGGCTCATGATAATGAGTTAAGTTTCAAATGTTGTGAAGTTTTTGGTGCAACTTCTTCAACTAAAAAGAAAAAAGCATTAGGTTTTGATAGCCAATCTCTTTACACCCAGAATCTAATTGTTATGTTTTCCCCACAGGGCTAAATTTATATCAGCCGAAGAAAAAACTGGTGTTACATTTGATGATTTTGCTGGCCAGGAATATATAAAAAAAGAACTACAAGAGATTGTCCGAATTTTAAAGAATGACGATGAGTTTCAAGACAAAGGAATTTATTGTCCAAAAGGTGTACTTCTTCATGGGCCTCCTGGAACTGGTAAAACCCTACTGGCCAAAGCCATTGCAGGTGAAGCAGGATTACCTTTCTTTGCAGCCAATGGCACAGATTTTGTAGAGGTACTGCCTCTTCTCCAAAGATGTTCATATGCGTTGAATTGAAATTTGCAAGTATAACTTTCGAATTTGTTTGTTTCACTATCCAAATCCAAACAAAGTCATTATATTTTTGAAGAACGGGATTGCAGATAAAATTTAGGCTAAATTATACAAATGGTCCTTATCTTTTATGTTTTATTCAGGGTTAGTCCCTTATCTTTTAAAAATTTTAATTTAGTCCTTTATGTTTTTAAAATGGTCCTTCCTTCAGCTTAAACTGAAGCCCATTAACATTTAAAATAACCCACCATCACAACCTCCATCTCCCTCCTCCCTGCGGCCCCCCTCCCTTTCCCAGCACATGCAATCTCTTCTTCCCCCTACCTCACCGCAGCCTAAACTACATCAGAAATTGGACATTAAATTGTATAATTTTCATATTATTCAATTAATTAATTGTATAATTTTCATACTATATCAGAAATTGGACTATATCAGAAATTGACATTAAAGGACCATTTTGATGTATTATTATTAAAGGACCAAATTGATGCCACTTGTATCTTTAGGGACCGTAATTTGTTTTTTATTTAAATTAACAAGGTTAAATGGTGACACCAACGTATTAATCATTAACTAATAATATGGAATCTAGTATTCTTCTTTCAATCAGTTACACACGGATAATGAGATAAATTTGACTCTAATTAGAGTGTGCTAAGTGCTAACTATTTCGATCCACATCATGTGTTTCACAATATTCTTTTTGTCTAAATGAATGGACTTCATGATGGTATGCTCCCAAGGAATGCGAAATGTTGCATTCAATAAGGCTTGTCCTATTTTTTGTTTTTACCTGATTTATTTGGATCTTTACAACTAAATGAAATTGACTCATTTAATCTGTCTTTTCTCCCCAGATGTTTGTAGGGGTTGCTGCATCCCGTGTTAAGGACCTCTTCGGAAATGCAAGGAAATTTTCACCTTCTATAATCTTTATTGATGAGATAGATGCTATTGGTAGCAAACGTGGAGGACCTGATATTGGTGGAGTAAGACATGAACTACTTTTACATCGTTTTTTGTTTGTACTCCCAAATCTATATATAGAAGTTGCTGTGGATAAAGCGAACTATGGATTTTATGTTTCTGTAGCAATAATGTTGGATTGACTTAAAATTGTCGAAGTTCTAGTGTTCTATAGGATATTATTGGTTTTCGTAAAGGCTTATCTTTTTGGATAAAAGAAGAAATTAAGACAGAAGGAGAATACAAATTGAAAGAAGGATAAGAGTACCTGTTAAAATAAAAGAATTGAAAAAGCAACCTAGAAGGAACAAAAGACATCAATGTAGGAAAACTATCCAATACCTTAATGTACTTGTAATATATGCTCTTTTAAAATGACATAGTGCTCCTACATGGAGGACAAATGCATATTCTTTTCCTCCAAAGCAGCTTATCTAAAGATATATACTAAAAAACGCTAAAGTTACTCTCCACCTATGCAGCAAACTGTAGCAATTTAATAGGAAAAATGATGATTATTAAAGGGAAGACATAAAGAGGACAGGGATTGAGTGTAGCAAAGTTGATATCTTTGTGTAATGCTATGGACAATCCCAATGAAGGAGGCAAAGAGAGAGAGTCTGATGGTGTATGAGATGAGTCTCTAGGAAGATGGGAAACAATTGGGTCAGAAGTAGTAGGTATGATTTGTGAACAACAAAGGGGTTCAGTGTTGAGATATGTGAATAATTTAAAAAGAAACCATGACCAACTAGGAAATATCAATGTCATGAAACACATCTGAAGTGAATCAGAAGAAAGGACAAGCCTTAAAAAATGCTAATACCCGCAAAATCAATATATCTGTTGTAGTCTTGATGCTGGACAAAAAAAAATCTGTTGTGTTCTTGATAGTAGCATTTGTAACCTATTTGCAATTGAGACTATCCAAGAAATGACATGGGATTTCATGGCCAGTTTTTTTTTTTTTTTTTTTCTATTTTATTGGAGTTAAGGCGAGGACAAAACAAGTGCATATGGAGAGGTAAAGAGGAAAATAGAAATCTTGCTTCGCGAACAATGTAAACTGGCTCACCTGGTTTTGGAGGATGGGTGGTGGCATACAATTGATCAGATAGCATGTAGTGAGTATGGCATATCCCCAAAATTCTGGTATGTTGAGGGAAAAGAGCAAGCTATAAGCTATTCCAACTAGATGTTGATTTTCCATTTGGCTATGCCATTCAGTTGTGAGTTACTGGGTTATGATCACATGATTATTGTTGTAAAGAGATCTTCTGAAGGTGGAACACGAAACCACTGGTGAAGCAGGAGTCTAAAAGGATGATTATTAAACCACTGATACCATACAGAATTAGAAGAGGATTTGAGGGTAAACTATAGGTTAATCAGTCCTTGCAGGTACACATTTATTCTACAACATTAATTACAAGAGAAATCATCTCCTAAGTTACAGCTAATTCGTATTAAGTACAAATCACCAATGAGTCGGTTTCTACTAATACAATAATGTAACACATTAAACAGGTGCTTAAAATTAACAATTTATTCTAACAGTATAAAAACTACGTCTTGGGATATCAGCATGGTAAGTAACAAAGTAAAGTAAACTACATATTTTCACGTCTTCAGATTTGTGACATTTATTGGCTGTAGTGCAATGGATTTTGAATATAGACATCTTTAGACGGTACTAAAATTTTCTTATCAGCTATCAGCTTTATGAAGTACAGTGATATTGGAATTTACTCCAATGTAATTTGAAGACCTTTTCTTGATCCTTTAGGGGCTATTCTGATGATTTAATGTCATGCAAGATTGTTGATAAATGTTCCCGGCAGAACCTGTACATTTTTTCTAGGCTAGGACATGGCTTATTCTTTTCTTACTTCCCCAGTTCTCTTGACTTTTCTAATGAAACATCTGGAATTGCATTATGTAGGGAGGTGCTGAAAGGGAGCAAGGTTTACTTCAGATACTGACTGAGATGGATGGATTCAAAGTTTCCACAGCACAAGTAAGTTTTTAATTGGTTGCTGGGATCATATAGATGTTATTTGATATACTGAATTGGAATTTCAGGTGCTCGTTATAGGAGCCACAAATAGGTTGGATATTCTTGATCCTGCTCTATTGAGGAAGGGTCGTTTTGACAAGATCATCAGAGTAGGTTTGCCATCGGAGGATGGAAGATATGCCATTTTGAAGGTATTTTACCACTGCAACTGTTATTTGCCTAGATCTTGTTTTCCTCTAGTATTTCATCATCTTTAATTTCTTTTTTCTCATTTTTTTTTGTAATGCACACTAGGTGCATGCTAGGAATAAATTTTTTCGCTCAGAGGAAGAAAAGCTTACATTACTGAAGGAAATTTCGGAGTTGACTGAAGATTTTACCGGGGCAGAGCTACAAAATATACTGTAAATAATATTTTTGGGTATTGCTTTACTAGTCTGTCATGAGAATATAGGCTGATATTATCTTGAACTAATTGACAGGAATGAAGCTGGAATTTTGACAGCTAGGAAGGATTTGGATTACATTGGACGAGATGAGCTGCTTGAGGCATTAAAAAGGGTTGGTGTTTTCTTAGCTTCGTTCTGGTTGGGCAGCAATATTATTTATGACATTTTGAATCATCTTAGGTGCAAATTTATACTGTCTGATAAATCTTATGGATCTGCAGCAAAAAGGAACATTTGAAACAGGGCAAGAGGATAGTACTGATATTCCTGAAGAATTAAAACTGAGATTGGCATACAGAGAAGCAGCTGTGGCTGTTCTTGCATGTTATTTTCCTGAGCCCCACCGTCCTTTTGTAGAGGTCATTGATCTCTGTTCTATAGCAAGTTCCATGTCTGTGTGGATACATTATTATTTCAACCGTGTCACTGGGTGTTTATCTTTTGCAGACTGATATAAGTTCTATCCGTAGCCAGCCAAATATGCGTTATACTGAAATTTCTGGTCAGGTTTTTGCAAGGAAATCAGATTACATAAACTCTATAGTGCGTGCTTGTGCTCGTAAGTTTTGAGTTTCAGGTCGTTTTGATTTTATGTGACTTTCGTCATTTAGATATTGTTCTTTTAAACATTTCGTATTCTGTTTCTTTAATAATAATTATAGTAGATTAAATAAAAACAGTAGTATGGGGGCTGCGTTGTGACACTCTGTACTGTTATACAAAAGATTTGTTTGGTTAGTAACGTCCTTTTGCTTTTTATTCTGGCACCCAATTTATATGAAAGAATTTTATCTCCTGTATAAATGATTGGTTTTGATGAATTTTTAATGATCCTAGCAGTGGGTTCAACATGTAAACCTCCAGTTTACCATAAGTTATTTTGTTCTTGAAAACTAACATGAGGCAAGGTTCTTAATATAAACTTAAATTTGTATTTCGTATATTCTTTAACAGAAAAATACAAAGAACTTCCTGTAGCTAGCCACACGATGATTATCTTAGATTGATGCTTTTATTGAGCTTTTTTGCTTATTAAAATTTGTCTGTAGCAAGAGTAATTGAGGAGGAGATGTTTGGGATTGACAACATTTGTTGGATCTCTGCAAAGGCAACATTAGAAGCTTCAAGGCGTGCAGAGTTTTTAATTCTGCAGACAGGAATGACTGCCTTTGGGAAAGCATATTACAAAAACTATAGTGATCTTGTGCCCAATGTATGTCTATGGGATCTAACAGCTTGTGCTTTAATACACTTTCTTTCCCTTAACAGAAGTGCTTGATGAGTATAGTTGTATCACAACTTATGTTGAATATTTTATACAGCTTGCAATGAAGCTTGAAGCACTTCGAGACGAGTATATGCGTTATGCTACAGAGAAGTGTTCATCGGTGCTAAAAGAATACCATTTGGCAGTTGAAACTATCACAGGTCTGGTTCTCTCGTGAGTTTTTTGTGAACGAATGAGCCATACCTTCTGGGATTTATTTATTCATGATAATTGAGACCTACTTTTAGAATTTAACTTTTACTGTATTGCATTAGTTAGCAATTATTGATAATTTCACATGAAGAGGTGCAAAGCAAAAATTGCTACATGGTTACTTGTTTTGCAGATATTTTGCTTGAACAGGGTAAAATCCAAGCTGAGGAGATTTGGGACATCTATAAGAGTGCTCCTCGTGTAGCTCAGGTTAGATCTTAAACTAAAGTAGAGCAGCACGTTGTCCTGTTTTATCATTTGCTGGCCGTTAACATTGTTATACTTGTGCTTCTGTGTGGGATTGAGATTTTTTAATGATACATTTTTGGTATTTAATGCATGATTTGGAAGTATTCTCACATTTCAACAAGTGATTTGGCAGATATTTATTACTTGTGTCATTTGTTGGATTTTTTACGCATTACAAAGCTTTTGTATGGCAGGCCTATCCTCAATTTTTCTTTCTTTCTTTTTCTAATATCAATCTTCTTGGTTGATTGAATAAATGATAATCTTTTGAGATTCAATTTGTTTCCGAGTCTTGTTTAGCCACCTGTCACTCCAGTTGATGAATATGGAGCACTGATTTATGCTGGACGATGGGGAATCCATGGGGTCAGTCTTCCTGGAAGGGTTACATTTGCACCAGGCAACGTTGGATTTTCGACCTTTGGGGCACCTCGCCCTATGGGGGTACAAGTCGAAACCTTGTTTTATATTAAGGTGCCATAGTTTGTCATACAACTGATTTGTGCTCTTTCATTTTTCCTTCGTTTTACTGTAGACACAAATGGTTAGTGATGAAACTTGGAAACTAGTGGATGATATCTGGGATAAAAAGGTTCAAAACATTAAAGATGAAGCTACGAAGGTGATCGAAGAGGAGAAGGAAAAGCCACAACTTTTAATGGAGAGCCATTTTCTTTGAGAGGAACTTAAATTTGACATTCAGGTTTGTTAGCGTTCGGTTATATTCCAACTTCAATTATCTTTAGTGTTCATAATTTTGGTTTTGGTTGTGGTAAGTAATTGAATAATAAGGTGACAATTGGAGCATGCTTTATTTAACATCAATTGTCATTTACAGATGCATCTATTTATTGGGAAAAGAACACAATCAGTCATGTCCAGAGATAGCAACAATGGGTCAATTTAATTAAGCTTGTTTTCTCTCATCTGATCTAATTTGCACTGTTAAACTTCGTGTCTTTGAGAAGCTGCCCTTGCCCACTGTTCCTTTTCAATATGAATATCAACTTGGGATGCATATTATGAAAGGAAGATTGATATATTCTTGAACAAGCTGAAGGGTACTGAAAAATATTCAAATAATTCAATTTTGTGTACACGAGACCTTTTTTGCCACAGGTGGAGCTCCGAGGGTTTTAGTGTGTGAGCTGTTATGTGAAATGCATTACTACTCACATTGTAATTTCTCACGGGGATTGAGAGAATTGTAAATTTATCAAATTATAATGTTTCAATAGTTGCTTTGTAATCGGACTCTTTAATGGTAAATTAAAGTGGAAAAATTGTTGCACCACTTTTCTTTTACCCAAAGTGGTGTGCCAATATTAGTACACTAAATTTTATTAATTCAGTAGCCTTCACATAAAACAATTCTCGATATTGATATACTCATCTTACTCTTTGTTGAGTTGAGGATTGCCTTGTATACACATCCTTGATTCTATAATACCTTGCAGCCCCTTCTCTTTAGCATTGTATTATTTACTCCATTCAGCAGGTAGGGTCTTGCATTTCGGAATCCTACATGTATTCACTGTTTGGACTCTATGATTTATATTTATAATAATAACAGCAACAATTATTAAAAGAAGATTAAGTTACTTTACAAATAATTTTTTTTAAAATTACTCTTTATCTTCATCATTTATTTTCACTAAATTTAACGATTCAAGATGAATTAATTGTTAGAAGTCTTAGTAATAGAAGCAATGTTCTTTTTAATTTTTTTTAAGTTATTATTATTATTTATAGCATAGAAATGAGAACTGGTGGTGCTGAAGCAGAGAAATGATTGTTCCACTACATGTTGGTATCTTTTTAAAGAGTTTTATTATTATATTTCTACTTTATACTGTTTACTGATTAAAAATTATTCTATGATTTTCAAAGTAATTACAAAATAATTAACTTTAATGACCGTAAAATACCTTTGACCTATTAATGCATTTTTATTAAACTATTTTAAATTCATATTTTATTCAACTGTTGCCTCAGCCAGTGATTAAATACAAGTGGTTAAAAATCAATTTTATGATTGATTAGTGACACCTTTACGAAGTCTAGAACGGTCCGTCAACGTGTTAATTTCTTTACAAAAAGGATGCTTTTATTGGGATTCATATATCTGAGTTGTTTTTCAGTTATAAATTAACTTAATTGAAATCTAGATTATAGATAGGATTTTAAAGAGTTTATAAAATTGTAAACTGTAATATGAATCATATATTTTAATTTTTTTTGTATAAATTGTGTTATTCTGATTATTTGAGTGTGTGATTGAACTTTAAGTTTTGTAGAGAGAAGAAAAGATAAAAATTAAAAGTGTTTTAATTGGATTTGATTTTAATTAAAACTCTTATTTAATAAAATATAAAACATTCTTAATTTTTAATTGGGTTTATAATTAATTTTTATTAAAATTCAATTTATCATAGGTATTTCAAGATTGAGAAAAAGATAAAATTTAATTTTATTAATTTTAATTAGGTGATATTTATGTTCACAACATATATTAAAAAAAATTCAATTATATTAATTTTTAATTAAATTTATATTTTATTTAAACTGAAGCAATAAAAAAGTAAACTATGTGAATAATTAAAGCAAATTATAATCTACACAATTTTAAGATTTTACTTGACAATCCCGTAATTTCTTATATTACGATCATGTGCGAGATTTGAATAATAGAGTACTACAATTTTACAATAATTTTTTTTTTTTGATTTAGATTAACTTGAGTACTAAGGTTTATTTTACACTTTTCTGGAATTTCAGTCAAATTGCCTTTTCAGAAAATTTCTTAAATTAATAAAATTAAAAAAATACTTTGGCAGTTTTAAAATTTAAGTTTTGTCCTCTAATTTGTTGCTCTAAGATAAAGAAAGATGCTACTTATTATATTTTAATTTAGAAGTAACTTCTAAACTTAAAATGTTATAAAATTATCAAACAACTTTAAATCAACACCATGAAGAAAAAGTCCATCACCTCGGCAAAATCACTAGAAAGTAAGAATAAAATACAAAGTAACTTGTTGCTAATGTCAGGTGTCCACTTATCATATGCATAAATATACATTTAATTACAATTTACATCTATGTGCTATTCACGCACTTCTTTTCTGACAATGTTTTCTGAGAGAAGAGCTGAAGTTAGTGTAACAAAACTTTAACTGACGTACCATGAGAGGAATTGAGCATTTGAATGCAATTTCAAAAGAGAGACATCTTCATCTTGTGATTAGTGATAACACCAATTGGTTTTTGTATATTTCACATGGTAAAGTCAACTATGAGTTTTAACTAACAACCTTACAAGTTGCATCCATGTTATGTTATATATTCTGTTAGGCCCCAACCTGGTTGACTTGTTCAATTCCTGTCCAATTGAACCCTCTAGAACTGAAGTTTCACAAGTTGTAGGATATTTGCAATTTGGTTTGTTATTACATCATACATAGAGTTTAATCACCAGAAACCAGACATTAGCATTAGAAAGACCAACGGCGGCGCTGCTTGTAAGCTTGTGCTGTTAGTCAAGGGAACCAAAACCAGTGGATTCCATGGTTTCTCTTTCTCGTACTGTTTTGATAATTTTAAACCTCGGAGATGACAAGTCTTCTTCATTGGTGCACTTATATATATTCCACAGAAACCAACCCGTTTCTGCACATTGAAAAAGAAAAGTACTTGTGTCTTCTGTGTAAGTGATTACTAGTCAAAAAGTCAATCAAGGAGTTTAAAAGCTAAGAAAATGGCTTCAAGTACTGCTGGAAAGGTCATAAAGTGCAAAGGTATTTTGCTGCATGTATACAATCTGTATTCTATTTTATCTATTGCTTTAGTTTTTACTTCGTAAATGTCTAAGTTGTGATTTTTTTTTTGCACTTTTCCCCCTAATTATGAGTCTTCCAATGTGTTTTACTCATATGCTTGACCAGTTGTTCCTGTTGAGCCATGCAGCTATCAACTTTCTTCAATTGCGTTGCATGCATCGGTCTTATCTGCTTCTTCATAATACACATAATATGACCCTTTTTTGTAACTTGTAGTGATTAAATAATATCTTTTTCGTCTCTTATGGCAAAATGGTAGCGCTCTCACATAAGAAGTTACTTCAAAAGGCTACTCATCCCTGAGACTTTAACTTATAATCTTGATCATGCACGAGTTGATTAATAATACTGCATTGCAGCTGCGGTGGCATGGGAAGCCGGAAAACCACTGGTGATAGAGGAAGTTGAGGTAGCTCCACCACAGGCTCATGAAGTTCGTTTGAAGATCTTGTTCACCTCACTCTGCCACACTGATGTCTACTTCTGGGAAGCCAAGGTAATCAATGGCTCTAATTTCTAAATAATAGTAGTTCTCTTAAGTATAACTGAACAAATACTGAAATTGTTAGATTGATGTTTTACAGGGACAGACACCTCTATTTCCAAGGATATTTGGTCATGAAGCAGGAGGGTATGCACAATTTCCATTTAAAAAACAACAGCATCTTTCTTAATCTCAAATTTGATTGTCTATATCGTATGTTTTAAACATTTTTTTTTTCCTTGCTTTCAGAATCGTGGAAAGTGTTGGTGAGGGTGTGACAGATCTCAAGCCTGGTGATCAGGTGCTTCCAGTCTTCACAGGGGAGTGCAAGGAGTGTGATCACTGCAAATCAGAGGAAAGTAACATGTGTGACCTCCTAAGGATTAACACTGACCGTGGAGTGATGCTGAGTGATGGCAAGTCAAGGTTTTCAATCAATGGACAACCAATATACCACTTTGTTGGAACCTCCACTTTCAGTGAATACACTGTAGTCCATGTTGGCTGTGTTGCCAAGATCAACCCTACTGCCCCACTTGACAAAGTTTGTGTTCTGAGCTGTGGAATCTCAACAGGTTAGAATAACTACATTCTGCTCTTTTACTCAATTGTAGACTTTCCTTTCAATTAACTATTTCATTGGTTTTGTTATTGAAGGTCTTGGTGCTACACTGAATGTTGCTAAACCAAGAAAAGGTTCATCAGTAGCTATATTTGGATTGGGAGCAGTGGGGCTTGCTGTGAGTTGCCTTGCCTTGCCTCTTCCCAATAAAAGGAAATTTTGGTGCATCTATCACTGCTTAGTAACTGTTTTTGCTTCTAAATTTTCTGTAGGCTGCCGAGGGAGCTAGACTTGCTGGAGCTTCCAGGATAATTGGGGTTGACTTGAATTCCAAGAGATTTGCTGAAGGTGAGTGAGACAGTTAAAAACCTTGTACCCACACACATGCACTTACATTACATACGCACTTGAAAGAGTTTATTTTGAACTCATGGAAGATGCTCATATATTTCTGAAATCTCCTTTTAGCTTATTCTGATAAGCTTGATAGACTCACTTTTAATAAGAATTTGTTAAAATATATGGTTAGTTAATCTATTTCTCCAAACATGTTCATAAGCACCTTAATCAGCTTGCTATTGAGGATCCTGATACATCTAAAACTTAAAATAACTCTGCATTGATTCTGTTTTGAATGTGGTTATTCTGGTCTACAGCTAAGAAGTTTGGAGTTACCGAGTTTGTGAATCCAAAAGATTACGACAAACCAGTTCAAGAGGTTTGTCACCTACTATAAACTGACCAGTCATGAAATTCTACACATCTTTTACGCTTACTTGAATCTCTTTAATTCATTTCAGGTGATTGCTGAAATAACTAACGGGGGAGTGGACCGAAGTGTTGAGTGTACTGGAAGTATCAGTGCTATGATCTCAGCATTTGAATGTGTGCACGATGTAATGTTCCTCAAGCTTCTTCTCAAGTCATTTGATTTTTCCATGATTTTAACTGCAGTGTTATCAATGGATGTCTTCAAATGCTAAGTCCTAAATTCTCATTCTGACTTTCTCTGTATAACTCTTTAGGGATGGGGTATAGCTGTACTTGTTGGTGTGCCAAATAAAGATGATGCTTTCAGAACTCATCCAATTAATGTCCTAAACGAAAAGACTCTCAAGGGTACTTTCTTTGGCAACTATAAACCACGTTCTGACCTCCCATCAGTGGTGGAGATGTACATGAACAAGGTCAGTGTGTTACATCATTTTACTCACTTATATTTTGTATGCATCCACACATTACTTGAGATTCGAGATTGTAAGGGTTATTGGTTTTTCTGTGATTGGAAACCATCTTAATCATGTGAACACGTTGAATGTCACACTGTCACCTCATCAATCTCGGTAATTTCAACTTTTTCTTCATACCTTGTCATTGTGGTTAATGACTACAGATGATGAGAGTTTCTTTAGTCAAAACATGCTGGAAAAACAGTGCATAGCAATTTCTGTGTGAAAAGAAAAGTAGCTTTCGTTGACTAAATGACACTGTTGTTGGATTTAGACACTCAAAAACATGTATTGTCAACCTTTTCTCATAGCTTTTCGGTGGGAAACTTCTGTTTCTTTTTCTTCTGATACTTCATAAATCATGTCAACCTTTTGCAACTGCTCTTGACTTGGAAACTTACTCTTTTTCTTCTTTATTGTTTCAAATGTGACAGGAACTTGAACTGGAGAAATTTATCACCCATGAAGTACCTTTTTCTGAAATCAACAAAGCCTTTGAATATATGCTTAAAGGGGAGGGCCTGCGTTGCATAATCCGCATGACTGCATAGAACTATTCGAACAAATACTTTGATTGTCGGAAAATAAATAAATAAAATATATTTGAGCATGTATTTAGCTGTGGTCATTGTAATAAAACAATCTTCATAAGTTTGCTTTAAATTTCATGGGGAAGTTCAGTACTAATGTAAATATCGTGTTTATACAGAATAAAACAAACTACTAGTGTATTGCTGTATTTTTCCACAAGTATATATTTTATACCTTATCGTTGAGTGGGAGTGAAGTTGATAATCTTTAAGTTGGAACAGTCTACTAAAAATCTCTAGAATCTAATGTTACCTAGTATGAGTTTATTACAGCTTTCTATGCTAATAACAATGCATGATTGGAAATTTAACTTTGAATAAAGTGGAGTCACTAAGCACAAAGTTTTGTTACTTTTTACTTGTGTAAAAAGAACCCAATAATTGGAAGCTAAAGCTTCAGCAGTGGCCAATGCACTATGAATTGCCAAAGCAGGAACATTTTCAGACCATGCTTATATTGGATTGAGAGTCTCAATTCTTGTTGGTTTATGACCCGTGACTCTAGGCTATAAAATGTCTGCTAGCAGACAACGATAACATTATGAGTAGCATACTTTCTACCTTCCAAATAAAGCCTTGAATCTATCAAGAGTATAGTAAAAACAAGAAGAAAAAACCAACTAGTTTTGACAACTTATGGCTATCCCCCCAAAAAACCATACTTAAAGCAAAAAATAATTTCTAGTAAAAGAGATTCTTTCATGAACAGAGCTTATCACGTGACACTTGATCAAACTGTGTACATCTGTTATGTGCCATATATAAAATATTGGGATAATTTCACATACCCTTACCCTTACAAACCTAAAGATTAAAGTAAAGTATACATGTAATCATGAAAACACAAGACAAAGCAGATCTAAATAAGATCTTAAGAAGAAAGGAATCACATAACTCTACTTCTTGACTTTATTGCCCCACTTTTCTATATATGAATTGTCTCCTCTCTTTTCACCCCTCCCCCTCACAAAATCTCAAGATACCCTCATACTCTATAATGGCTTCTAAGATCTTCTTCCTGTTTCTCCTCTTTCTAGCATACCCTCATCAACATGCTTGTGTGAATGGAGATGCCACTCTGATCAAGAGAACTTGCAAGAACACCAAGTACTACAATCTATGCTTCTCTTCCCTCAAATCCGATCCAAGTAGTCCAAACGCAGATCCTAAGGGCCTAGCTGTGATTATGATCGGGATTGGAATGACCAATGCCACTTCCACTTCTTCCTACTTGTCTTCCAAGCTGCTTAGCCCCTCCAACAACACAACCTTCAAAAGGGTCATCAAGGAGTGTGCAGATAAGTACTCATATGCTGGTGATGCTCTCCAAGCTTCTGTGCAGGATTTGCTTAATGAAGCTTATGACTATGCTTACATGCACCTAACTGCTGCCAAAGATTACCCAAATGCTTGTCACAACGCTTTCAAACGCTACCCTGGTTTGACTTATCCTCTGGATCTTGCTCGTAGAGAAGATGGTTTGAAGCATATCTGTGATGTGGCAATGGCGATTATAGATAATCTTGATTGGTAGGTGTATACATTCCACTTTCTTATGCAAACCATGTTAGTTATATCATATCTCAGGTGTTAAGTTTCCAACTTTGTATCTTGTTATGTTCTTGGTATAATATATTAGACATAAAACATCTTAATGTATTTATTTATGGAGCAACAAAATTTGAGAAAATATTATAAAAAATCCATGTTCATACTTACATACTCACTTTTACAAAGTTTAACATTCTTTTAGTATCAAAACGGTTGCAATTCACATACGTACACAAACAATAATATTTCAAACATGTTTATGTTATATGTGTATATATTTTAAAATTCTTATATACAAATTATCAGCATCATATATTTTATTTACATATGTACATCGCTATAAAAAATTAAAATAGTATCCACATATAATTAGTCAAAATAACTTTTTCCACCCTTGAAAATGGAATATGCAATCAGAATCTCTAGTTCTTTCATGTCAATTCCGATTGTGTGTGTTGAAGATTTGACAGTTGATGTATACAGGACATAATAAAAGATAAAAGTTAGAAGAAATAGCTTATTCCCTATGAAATCTATTTATATTATCCTGATCTGATTATTTTTCCTCAATCTTTTTTTTTCTTCCAAAAACGAAAAATAGAAAATTGAAAATTTTACATGCAATAGCTATATAATCAAAATTAGTTATAATGCGCATCTCACACAAAGAAATACCCAAAAACGAAAAATAGAAAATTGAAAATTTTACATGCAATAGCTATATAATCAAAATTAGTTATAATGCGCATCTCACACAAAGAAATACTAAAATGTAGTGTCCTTTGAAAGTCATTAATATAAAACACCATAGTTTCTGGATTGCTTGATATGTTTTTTTGTGATAAAAAGAAATAGAGACTCAAGTGAAATTAAATAAAGTTTAATAACAACACTGAATGAATAAATAATTTAAATAACGCGAAAGAACAAAACTTTTTCTTTGACTTTAATGTTAGCATATAATTTTCTAAAAGAATTAAAGGATCTCACACTACATTTCTAACATGTTTCTCTCATCCTTTCTTTCGGTAAAAAGGGAAATAAACTTCCCTCATCCTTTTTAGTTTCAAATCAAACAAATATAATAAGGAATTTCTCTAATAAAGGTTAAAAATAGTATCACATGTCAAACATTTATTCACTCATTTCCTTACCTTATTTTAAATAAATGATATTGTTACATATATTGAATTTTGTAGCATATATATGCGAGGTTTTTCCCCTCTATATATGCTAACTCATGCATTCTAATTGGCTTAAAAAAAATTGTCCGAAATTAATATTGTCTTTTAGAGATATATTTACATCTAAACCCTGTTATAAATTGTACATATTTTAATAGTAGTAACGTGGAAGATTAAAAAAAATAATTATTAATGTATTCAGTATGGTTTTATTATATCCACTTGATCAAACATTATTTATATACTCAGAATAAAATTTTAAAAAATATGAAAGCCTAAGTACAGGAATTTAATTCATATATAACATTTAGTGACTACCATTAATAAGAGAAATAAATAGAAGTTGTAAAATTCAACATCAATGTCTGAAAATATTTACAACATACATGAAAGAAGCATCACAGCCTTTGGAAGACCTTCTTCAATGACATTCTTCAATGACATGATTTATATTGATCTTCTTGAAACTTTGATTATCATATATTTTGCAGAGGAAATAGTATATGCATTAATAATATAAAAATTGCTATTATTTTATCACTAATTGCTATATATGTTAATTTTTTTTTAGTTTTTGTAGTTATTATCTTAAAAGTCATACAATTAATTATGATTTAAAGCTTTTACAGTAATAATTTTAAAAGCATTAAATTCTAGTTTTGTTAACTTATTTAAAAGTAAACATGTTTTATTGTAATAATGGCGACAAACTAAAAAGCTATCAAATCTAACATAAAGATAAAGTTAGGAGTGGTTGAAGTTGTTCATTTACATTTACTAATGAACTTAAAGCACTGTTAAAAGGAATGCTAAAAGAACATTCAACTAAAGAGTAAAAAAAATATATAAAATTCAGTTATCTGTAAAAATGATAAAAGTTAAAAAATTTAGGTAACCTTTTAAAAAATCATGCCTCAACTTTTGTTTACTATAACAGATCAATAATTAAGCCATTGGGTTAATTTTGCATGCTTTATATAACGCTTGCTCACTTGTTTGGCTACAGCTATTTAGTGCTGCCAAAAAGGTGGATAAGGATGGTTCAAATAATTCATTTCCCACTAATGAAAGTGTATGAATTATTTGAGAGATCATTGTGCATAGGTCATAGTCAACTAAAGAAATTATGAAAAAGGTTTAATCATTGTTTCAAGTTACTGTATCACAATAGATATCCCTGTGGAAGCTTGTGGAAGTTTTGCCCATTGGAATATTTAATTAAAAGTTGATTTAAGATATTTTAGCTCAATCTGTCTTTTAACTATGCTTTGAGAAAGGTATCTTAAGTAAACCATCGAATTCATTTATGAAAGTGTGACAGATTGTCAACTAGGTTTTTAGAACATGCAAATTAGTCTTCGAAATTGTACTCTACCAATTAAATTAGTCGCTCCAACCCGATTTGTAGTGACATCCTCAATCAATATAAACATTGTTAAATACTATGCTAAAAGTTTGTTACCTTTGTCAAGTATAACCAAAGTAGATTTCGATAACCACGTCCCACCAATAGATTCCAACATCAACCATTCCTGTAACTTTGAATTTTTGTTCTCTCTGTATGCTAGTTATGTTTCACAAGACGTTAGTTAGACTAATTTCCGTTAGCTTGTGTTTGGATACAAAATTTGACAATTTCGACATTCAAATATATTAAATTTTAAATGATTTATTTTTCAAATATTTTGTTTAAAAAGTAATTTAAATTTAATAAATTTTTAATTTTTAATAAAATATTTAAATTTCTGTCAAATTTAAAATATATTCAAATATTAAATACTTGTTAAAAATTTGAAATATTAATATAAATAATCTTTTATAATTGATATTGATTAATATTATATTTTATCAAAATTCTTCCGTATTTGTTTCATTTTATATTTGTAAAACTTTTTTTTAAACATGGTTATCTTTAAGTTATAAAATGTTAAAATAAGTGATACTTAGGTAAGATAGGTTCATTCAATGTCAAACTAAGTCAGTTTAGATAGAAATTAAGTTAAGTTCAGTCTAGTCCGTCTAGGTTTAGGTTGAGCCAAGTATGCCCATATCAAGTTGAGTTAGGTTGATACATGTTTAAGTTGATCTAATAAGTCAGTCTGAGTTGTTTGTTCACTAAACAATCTAATCTAATGTTATATAAAAAGTGTCTCATGACTTTATTCAACACCACTTCTAGAGCCACCTGTCAACATTTGATAAGTTAACTTCTGATGTTTGTTTCCTACAAGATTCAATTATAACTCTGTAGAGAACAAAAAACAAACCACCAATTTATCCACAACTCTTTAAAGTAAGAAATATAATTACTAGAAACTTATTATGATAATTTTCCTTAAAAATACTATAAATTATTAATATTTTATATACTTTTGTTTGATTTAATAAAGAAAATAAATGTTTTTGTAAGATATATTTATTTTGATCATCTAACTAAAGTTGACTATATTAAAAGAGATGTTACCTTCCCTTCTTTGAATCCAAATTTGTTGAAAAAGCCATTTATTTTCATTAAAATAATTCTATAATTTATTTTTCTCATATATTTTTGTACGACTTTTTTTTACTTGGTCAACAACAATACAAATATAATGAAAAATTTCACATATAGTGTTCAATTGATGTTAAAAACACTATTGTTATTACAATATAGTTACAGTATTTCAATGTTATCATATAGTTAGTATATTTACTATCAATATATATATATATATATATATATAATGTGAATTCTAACATTTGTCCTGTAAATTCATAATAAATAGTAAATGTGTTCTATTTTACTATAATAACATTTTCATGTTGAGTTACAATTTTTTATTATCATACTATTGGCATAATTTTTTATTATATTTTGTTTTCCTTATAACATATTATTTTATCATTATGAAATATTATTGTATTTAAAAATTATTAATTATTTATATTTTTTACATTTTGATTTTATTTCTTTAAATCAGAGTTCTAATTTTCTATTTATATAAAAAAATTATTCAATTTTATATTCTGAAATCAATTTTAATTTTTTTCTCCTAAATGTGTTATAGTAATTTGAATTATTGCATTAATCATATTGTAAATGTTATAAATAATAATTATTTGTAATTTGATCAACTATATAGTTTATACATATTGTCTACACATAGTGTGTACACACAGTAATTATTACAATAAATCATATTGTGAATGTTCTAAACCATAAAATACTAGCTATATTTATAGTATAGTACACAATTATCCATAAAGGGTAAATGTGTCAATACAAATGTTTTCGTAATTTTAAATATGGACTTTAATAAATAAACACGAAAACTATCAATCGTATTCATTATTTCTTTTATGTTTATCATAATTGCAAAATATCCACCAAATTGTAAACTATAACACTAACTTTTATTAAAGATTATTTTTCTACGAAAAAGTTTGGTTAATTACATTTAATACAAATATATATATATATATATATATATATATATATATATATATATATATATATATATATATATATATATATATATATATATATATATATATACATTACTCATTCAAAATATATTAATAGCATTATTTTTTAAATCATATTCAGTAAAAAAAGTAAAAAAAATATATTAAAAGAACATATAAAAGAAGTAAGAATTATCTTGAAATAAGTATTAAAGATTATTTTTCAACAAAGAAACATACTCCAAATTTAACATATATAATGTCTGTAATTGATAAAAAAAAACGGATAAGAAAATAAAGTATGAATTATCTTGAAATTAATATTAAATATTATTCTCCAAATAACAAACATACCTCTTAGTTTAACATAATGTTTGTTTGACAGTTGATAAAAAAAAACGGATAAGAAAATAAATTAAGAATTATCTTTAAATTTATTTTTTAAATAATTAAATTGTTTAAAAAAATTAACATTATATTTATTTTATAAAGTTGTATGTATTTTTTTAATTTGAATGAGTCATTTTATCTAAACTATTTTATTTAATGAGTATTAATAAATTTTAATTCTAATTTATTTTACACATTATTTTTTATTTATCAAGTTAAACAATTGTTATATTAATTCTTTTTTACCATTTTTATAATGTATAGTTTTTTTTATATATATCATAATGTAATGAAATATTAGTTATTTCAATTTATGATGTTAAGTTTTTTTTTTTTAATTTTAATTGTATAAAAAATTTAAAATTAATCTAACAAATAATAAAGTAGTGTAGAAATTATATCTATAAAATTAAAAATATATAATAATAAATAAAAGATTAAAAATAATAAAAGCATTAAATATAAAATTAAATAAATTAGAAAATAATTAAAACTTGTAATTAATAAATTAAAATCTTTTAATTAAATCTTAATTTAAGCATTAAATGATATTTAAGTAAAATTTAAATTCAATTGAAATTATGAATATCATAATGTAATGAAATATCAGTTATTTCAATTTATAATATTAATTTTTTGAATTTTAATTATATAACAAATTTAAAAGTAACCTAACAAATAATAAAACAGTGCAGAAATTATATCTATAAAATAAAAAATATATAATAATAATAAATAAAAGATTAAAAATCATAAAAAGCATTAAATATAAAAAATTAACGAAATGAGAAAATAATTAAAACTTGCAATTAATAAATTAAAAAAATGTAATTAAACCTTAATTTAAGCATTAAATGATATTTAAGTAAAATTTAAATTCAATTGAAATGATGAACCGCGTGTCCGGTTTCTCCTCCTATAAAAATGCATTTCTCTGGCACAGTTTCAGAGGCAAAAAATTTGTAATTTTCTTGTAGTGTCCTATAAATAAGATCTTTCTCAGGCTTGTTTTTCTCTGTAACAAGGGCGGAAGAAATTGAATTATCCAAGACGGAAATGGAAGCAAAAATGCCGAAGCAGGCAGAGGAATCGGAAACGCGCACAATGGTGAAAGGAGAAACGAGTAAGGCTCCCATTGAAGAACTGGAGAAGCTCACAATCACGAAGAAAGAAGAAGAGGAAGAAGAACCAACGATTAAGCTAGAAACTAAGGAAGGCATCATCTACGAGGTGGAAGCGTCGATCGTGAGGGAGATGGAAACTGTGCAGGCGGTGATCGACGCGGTAGGAGCGAAGGCCGACGCCGTGATCCCTCTGCACAACCTAACGAGCTGTGAACTGGGGATGGTCCTGGAGTACCGGGCGAAACGCAGCCGTATTGGGAGCGACCCGCAGAAATTGAAAAAGTTCGACGAAAAGTTCATGGCGAAGCTGACGACGGAGCAGATGAAGGAACTGTTCCTGACTGCTAACTATCTGAACATGACTCATTTGATGGACGTGATATCCAGGGCACTCGCAAACTTCCTCAAGAACAAGAGCCTTGAGTTTGCAAGGGATTTCTTCGGCATCGTTAGCGATTACACGCCGGAGGAGGAGGCGGCGTATCGTGAAGCCAACGCATGGGCTTTTAAAAACTTAGACTGGGATTCAAGGTAAATTAGATTAGCACAAAAACTATCTTTAATAAAGGTTATCACTATTTTGTTTCAGTACTTTTCATTTTTATCCAAAGAAATTGCAATTTTGTGACCAATCTTATCTTTTTCTTTTATATCATCGTATTCATCAATTGAGTTCAAATAAATTGCTTCACTCTAACTAGTAACTATAAACATCTATCGCTATCAGTTGCATCTTCCACCAGTTTTTTATAAGTTGCATAAGGTTTATTAACTTTTTTCTTCTAAAAATATATCACATATTAATTTATTATATACTGGTGGTACAATCCACTAAAATAAAAAATATTAACTACATATACTCCTATAATAGAAATTTCTGGTTTAATGAAATCAAAATAATCGTGAAGAATAAAATATTTTTGTAATTTTACAATCACGAGTATTTCTAACTTAAATATTATTGAAAAAAATTTATATCAAACCTTTAAGTTTTGGACTATCAAAGTAAGGTCCATAAGATCTCGTAACATATTTTAACTTTTTATATAAATAGTGTTATATTGGGTGTGGTAGGAAGAGAGATGGAGATAAAAGTACTTCAATTGAGTTTTATTTTAATTAAAATTACTCACCCAATAAGATGTTAAATGTAAAAAAGAAAACACTCTTAATTTCAATTGGATTTAAAATTTATTTTAATTAATACTATTCATCCAATAAGATGTTAAATGTGTAAAAGAAAACACTCTTAATTTCAATTGGATTTAAAATTTATTTTAATTAAAACCTAATACTCAAAGGAAGTAAGCAAAGTTGAAAAACAATATGAAATTTAATTGCATTACTTTTTAGACCTTTTAGTAGATGATGTTGTAGTTGACAACACTTAAAATTTTTATTCCATTAATGAATTTTAATTCCATTAATGTTCAATTAGTCTTATGTTTTAGTTGAATTGAGTTTATTCACTACAAGAAAAAAGTTATTTAGAAACCAATTTTTAGTTACCAAATGAAATAGTTGCTAATTGTGATAAAAATAGTCACCAAATTAGATTTTGGTTGCTAAATAAGTACAAAATAGAAATAATGATTGAATTTAGTGACTAATGAAGTTAAATAATTGGTATCTAACATTAGCTACCACGGTTTTAGTGACCTATATTATTATATTCTAAATTAATCTCTAACTTAATTAGATACCAATTTAGAATCTAATGACATAGGTCACTAAAACTTTGGTATCTAATATTAGATACCAATGTTTGACTTAATTGGTCACTAAATTCAGTCATTACTTCTATTTTGTACTTATTTAGCAACCAAAATTTAATTTGGTGATTATTTTGATCATAATTAGCAACCATTTCATTTGGTAACTAAATATTGGTCTCTAAATAGTTTTTTCTTAGAGTGATTTATCTAATAAGATGGACAATTGATTAGTGCAGTGGAAAATTTAGAATAAATCATGATCCACATGTTTTTACAATTTTATATTTAAAGGATCATGCATGGAATTTGAATCACAAGTATACATGCACACGATCCTACAACCGATAACAATTAAAATCTCGATTTTAATTATCTTAGATAGGTGATAGATGGACCCTTATTTAATTGAATTTTTTATTTTCAATTTTCTGTTTTTGAATTTTATAAGGAGAGGAAGAGATGGATATTAGAAGTGTCTTAGTTGAGTTTTATTTTAATTAAAACTCATTAATGGAACACCGACCAAAAGTGAAAAAGAAAACACTATTAATTTTTAATTGCTTGAAGTGTGACACTCCACATGACACCATCTCCACCACTACCGCCCCATCCATTGATCTTGAAATAAGTGTCTTTTGGCCATTGGTTACTCTACATCTAGGATTTTTAAATTTAAATTTTTTCATTCATTTTGGCTCCAAGTTGGCTGACTTGAGAGTCTATTTGAAATATTGATGTATTCACCCCTTGAAATTTAGCTTCAATGAATTAGTGAAGTGTTGCACATTTTCCAACCCACACTTGTTTGAGCTTCTCTCTAGGTTAACCTATCTTACTTAGCCTAGAACCCTTGAAGAGTTGGCCTAACCTCTATTCCCTTTCTCTCCATTTCTTGATCATTTTCCTTCATTGAAACACCTTATCTTCCATGCCTTGAGCTACTCCATTCCAATGCCCCTCCTTCATCCATTCATGGATTCCATCAAAGACGCATAACTATAGCCTTGGAGACTATCATTTGGTATCTAGAGCACGGTTCCTTCAAAGATAAGTGTTCTATATTTCCAATTTTTGTATTTCCATATTCTGTTCATCTTGTTTTACATGTTGCGTTGAAGTTTCACCATTCACTCCTTTAATTTTTTCATTTAATTGGTTTAAAACATCCATAGCTCCTTAAACTGTCCAAATTGAGTCATTAAGTGTTCTACTAATCGTATTATGTGTGCTTTTATTTTTGCTTGAGTCTTTGTTCATTTTAATTTAGTAAAACAATTTGGTTTGTGTCTTAATTTTGTTTTTAAATCGGTATCCATGTTGTCTTAGCCATGTGCTTCCATAAATCATTAGTAGAAAAATGACATTTTACGACATGATATCACCGCAGTTAATAGGAAACCGTATTGAAAAGAAGCGTGATGACATTTTTGAAATTAAGTGCAATGATACCACCGCGGTGGTAAGACAAAAAATAAAAAAAAAGGGAGATACCATCGCGGTTGTTCCCTGAACCGCGATGGTAGGCAAAAAATTGGAATTTTGAATTTCTCTACAAGGACATACTATCGCGGTTAGCCAGAACCGTGATGATATGTGGATACGACCGCGGTTGTACCTAGGAACCGCGATCGTATTGACTCTTACATATACCCATTTTTGTTCATGCAAGAGCGTCCTCTCACTTCCCTCTCTGTGTCTCTAAGTTATGATAATGTATTTCAGCGATGGCTCCTCCTTGGACCCCATGTTTTTCGGCACCAGTCTACAGTCACTCCTCTCTCTCGACCCCTCCCTCTTTGTCGATGGCTTCTGTCTCTTGGTTTCCCTAACCGACGACCCTACCTTAAGAACCCCCGTCGTCCTCCCCTCTCAGATCCGTCATTTTTCGGCTCTCTCAAGGCAGCGAGGTGTCGGCCGACAGGAACTATCTGCTCACGACATTGCAGAAGGCGGTGGGAGGAGAGGAGGTGGACAGGCGTGAACTGCGGCGGCGGACGGTGGCACGGTTGTCGGAGGATCTCGAATCTGTGAGTTTCATGGAGAGAGAAGTTATCGATGACGCGATTCAGCACATATACTTGCCAGATTTGAAGAATGGTTGGGGGATTCACGTCGTTCAGGAGGGGTGATTACAAGAAGTCAAGAATATGCCTAAAAAAGGAAGAGGTGTTCAATGGCAGTCCTGGCTGTGTGTAGGATGAGGCTCCTCTTGATTTATCACTCCCTAACCCTACTTTCTATTTTCTCCTTTTGCCTCTTCAATTATTTTCCCCCTTCCCCAATGCCTCTTTCCACTATTTCTTAGAACTTTCTATACTTCTTGTGGTTAGTAGGCCACTGTTCTTCACTGTTTGCTCTTTCATTGGTCTACATTCTTTATTGTTTCGCTAATTTAATACGTCTGTAATGTCCATTGAAGGGTGTTTCGGTTTCTCATTTTATTGATTTGGTTTTCTGGTTTCTCTCTAAAGTTGGTTTCTTTTTCTCCAAGGGGTTTCGAAAATGGCAATGTTTCAGCCTTCTTGTAAGAGGGATGGGATTGAGGGCAAACCAAGTGGTTGTGATTGGTTTCAGAAGCAGACCAATGGGATTCTTGATGTGGACTGTTTTGCTTAGATGGACTGGGCAGTAGCGAATAGCTGCTGCTATTTAAAAAAAGTTGAATTTAATACCGCAATTGTAGTAAAAACCGCGATGGTATTGGACATACCACCACGGTTGTTTGTTAACAACCGCGGTGGTATGTCATTTTTTTTGCTTTTTTTTCCCATTCTAGACATTTCTTATCGTTGTTTCTTACGAACCGTTGTGATATGTTATATTTTCTATCACGGTTATACAACCGTGGTGGTAGCTTCAGTACTTTTTATCGCAGTTAGATCTACTACAGTTTAGAGCCGCGGTTGTAAGCCCCGTAAAACCGCGATTAAATGTGTTTTTTTAACTAGTGAATGTCATAAACTTCCATGTGTAGCCATTGAAAATTTTAGTTTCTTAATTTGTAGTGTAGCCGTAACATTGGAGTTGACGAATTGTATGAGCTGATTTGGTGCATTTTTGATTTCAAAATTGAGTTCACATGCTTGTCATTAGATCATTGATGAGTTCTCTTGAAAAGCTTCCATTATGTCTAGTAGTTCATCATCTTTTGTTTGAATTCCTCTAGGTTTCTTCATAAACTATTTGCTGAAATTTCACTAGATTTAGAAAAATTACTGGGAGCAATATATTGCATATTTTGAGCTGAAAATTTTTGTATTACTACTTCAAGATGTGTACAATAACATGTTAAAAAGGCGCATTCAAATTAAAAATACAGAAAAAAAATGATAAATAGAAAAGGCTGGAATGCCAGTATTGAAACAAAAAAATGAAATACAGAAAAAATGATAAATAGAAAAAGTTGGGTTGCCAGTACTGAAATAAAAAAATGGAAAACGTTGTTGATTGCTCTCGGGTTTGGATTTATTAAAACTTTTCCAGTGATTTTTTTGATCTGATTTATTTTTGTGCATCTTCCTCATGATGTTGAGGACTTCTGATAAAAATTCACCTGAAAATTCAGTTTAGAAAAATTGTAATAAATTCGGGAAGCGTCACTGCCAGTTGTTGTTACGTTCTAGAAATTTATTTGCTGTTTTAAAATCTAATCTAGTGCTTTTCATTGAGAATTCTGTTTGAGTGCCTACTTTTCTTATCTACCTTAATTTTGTGCTTGTCATTATAAGTGTAGGTTATGTCTGTGCTGATGCATCTGCGGTCTGTCAAGGGGTGCTCCAACGTCAAGAGTGAATCCGGCTAATTGTGAATGGAGCTAGTTTGAGTGGTGTACGGGATGTGGAAGATGAAATGGATTGCACCATCAGACTTATACTCTCTTCTTGGCTCAAGGTAAATGTGGATGTCCTGGAGACTGGTGGTAGGTCATTTGGTGCTCTAGATGGCTTAATTTCAGCTTTATTGTTCTGGGTCTATTTTACTTGCACTTTGAATGCATTGTTTAAGTTGCTTAGGCTGTATAGTAATATTATGTAGGCTTGTTGTTTCGTTAGTGGCATTTGTATTGTATACACTACCTAGTAGGCCATCTAGTAGGAAAAAGTAAGCTTTGGTCTTGAGCTTTGTATTTGTGCCTGTGAAGATATGGAATATGTGTGGGTGATAAATGAGATGGTGTGAGGTAATACATTTCCTACAATGTTCATGCCTTACATTGTTCATCTTAATAGTAGTTATTTTTATTGTAGGATCACTTTAAGGGTAGTTAAACCATAAAATCTGTGAACCAATCTAGTGCCCAATTCCTTTAACCCGCAAACTAGTTTTGAGTTAGCTAAAAGTTTAAACTTCCAACACATTTAATTGAGTTCAATCAGAGTAATAATTCACTAATACGGTAATTAATATTATTGAATTTCTATATATACCTATACACACTAATTGAAAGACTGAAAGCAAATGCACCACTATCAACAAAAAGAAGTACTGATAACCTGTAACAGCCACTTTTGTATTTATGTACTAATTAATGGAAGAATATAGAAAATACGTCAATGACTCAAACTATTGTCTAAGTCTGGCCATGTGATTCAGTAGTTTACTGAAATGGATGAACGTCATTCAATCTAATTAGAGATCAAAGCAGGCAACTAAATGCACTATGCAGAGTTTTGAAGATCAGACCAAAGCAATTGCATTACGTTTACTATTATTTTTTTTTACTAATTTAAATGAACATTTAATATATATCAATTCAGTTTCTATAGGTAATATAATGTATGCTTCGCTCTATTATAAAAAAAAAAAATCATTTTACTTAATTTTATTTATTATTTTGATCTACCCTAATCTATTAACTAGGTCTGGAGTGTTTTCAGAAAAGGCTTTTATACCATGTGAATTGTTAGATTAAATAGTTATATTACAAGGGAATTGTACATAATGCAGATAAGTTTTTTTTTTTTTTCAAAGAATATAACACATTTCAAAATCTAATTTTGTTTGTCACCTATTCAGGGTTCGTGATTGATCATCGGAAGTTGGTGATTTTAGACAGACATCAGTTATATAACTCAACTTCGTCTCGATTGACGAACAGAAAATCTTGAATTTATCATAGATACAAGAGAGAAGTTAACATATATTATAAATAATTTTTTTTAGCAAAAGTTTAAGGAAGAAGTGAGGATTTTCTGAACATAGGGTAGAACGTTTTATTCAATGAAGATAGTCTTTGACCAAACAAACTTTTCTGCCAACTCCTGAACTATATAATAAGGATATGTAAGTAATGCAAACCAAGAGTTATGATTTATTCCTCAGCCACTTTTGTGAAGAATACCCAAAAGCAAACCTTTTCCCTCACGCTTACTGCATCAATATATACAAATAAATATCATACTCCATATTCAGTAGCAATTAATACAGCTATAAAGTATAGACACTTTCTTAAAAACTAAATAAAGAGATGTTAATATAATTTTCAAATAATACAAAAGAAGAATATAGAATATTTCAAATCTGTTGTGAAAATATTATAGAGATTAAATAATACGCATTGTTATATCAGTCTCAGCATGAATCCATGTAAAACATTAGCCTTCTAACACCACGTGACTTTAGTAATTAATCAACTATAGAAGCAGTCATAAATTGGTATTTTTGCACTATTAATGCAAGTTGCTATAAGGTCAGTCAATAATAGAAAATAATTTTATGTAAACATCTCACTTTTCACAAATAAAAATCTTTAATAAACAAACACAAAGCAAAATGAATATATATATATATATTAACAAGTGGTAAGTTAGGTTGAATGTAACTGAAACAACACTACACTTTGTTAGGACATTGGAAAATGGCAAAATATCTTTTTTACTACACAAATTCCATGAGTCTCTTTAGTTGCACTGGAACTAGGTACATTTTTCTTTTAAAACTGACTTTAATAATATATTCAAAGTGTATAATGGAGCATTTCAGGAAAAGAAAAATATATAATACTGCATCAGGCTCTTACACTTCAATCCTTTTCTCATTTTCTTTGTCCCTGGTACATTAATAAGCATTAACACACATAACATCATGCATAACGTTTCTTAATTAGCCACTAAATGGTCACTAATTAGTAATTACCTCATGAATGTTGAAGGTGGACAGAATCTGCAGTATGGGCATGACTTGTGGCGTTGAATTCCATTCCAAGAGGCACGTTGATGGAGGTGGAAATTGGTGCAAAAGGAGAATCAGAGTTAGGAACAGTAAAGTTAATGCAATCAATTTGCGGTGTTGATTGAAGCAACCTGATTTGTCTCTTCAAGAACTTGACATAGTGAATGGCTTCATCAAGCATGGAAGCAGTGTCCATTTTGGTTCCACCGGGGACAAGTCTTTGGAGGATGCGGATTTTCTCACTGATCTTCTCTCTTCTGTGGCGTGCAGCCACACTCTGAGGGTCATCGCTTATGCGGACGTTTCGCCTCTTTGGTTTTCTGACGGTGGCAGGGTCTATGTCCACCGGTTGCATCACTGCCATTTGGTACATCATCTCCTTCATAGCTCCCAGCTCCTCCTCCTCCTCTTCATCTTCTTCAAACTGGATTCCCAACACCTCGGTTAGGAAATTAGTTGAAAAAGAGGAAGAGGGTTGTGTGTGAAAAGAGTGGTGGTGATTGGACCAAACTCCAACATCCATTGGAATTTGGTGATGATCGTGAAGGATGGTCTCGTGATTGTAAGTGGTGTTAACGTTGGTGAATGTAGTGTTTAGGTTGGTATCCATGTGGGCATGCAGAATGTGTTGTGTTGGTGTTTTTAAGGTTAAGAGGAGTAAAAGTCTAAAAGGGTTTAAATAGGAATGAGAAAATGGCTAGAAAAGTAGAGCAGTTATAAATAACCTAAGGATATTTAGCCGCATAAAAGGGTGCTAGCTGTTTGTAACAAGGAAGGTTTGTAGTTAATGAGTTAACTTGGTAGCTTCTTGTGTTTTCATCCCTCACTCACAACATACAATGGTTTGAGAGAGGCTGAAAAAAAAAAAGGAGAGATGAATAATAATGAATAAAAAGAGAAGGTGATGTAGTCCCATCTCAAACACTTCTCTCTCTAATTTGTTCTTATATGTGTAATAATCCTTGCTAGATAAGCTAGGGCTGCCTCTTTCTTCTAACATCATACTGTTTCCTCTTATTTTTATTTTATGCATTTATAAGAACAGTAAATAAACTGAGGAATATGGTTAATAAGCTTAAATATGTAGTATATATAAGCTGTATTTATATATATATATATATTCTTTACTTATAAAGTAAAAAATTATTTATTTTTTTACATATAATAAGACTTTCTTATTTTTACTTGTCTATTAAAAAATATATTGATAGTTATATATAATAATTTTTTATTTTATAATTAATTTTTAATATTTTATAATACACTATTTATTTTAACCAGTGGCGGCTCAAGGTTTTAGAAGGCCTAAAGCGAATAAAAAAATAAGGCATTTTTAAATTAATAAAATAATTAAAATTATGATATTTTTATCTAAAATTTATTTTTTTGAGCTTTTTGTGATGCAAAATTATCTATTAAATTATCATAATTAATTTCATTTAAAAAATCTTTTTCAATAGATAATAAAGCTAATCTCATTAATCTTTGTTGAGACATTGTTGATCTTAAATAAGATTTTATTAGTTTAAGTTTTGAAAAACTTCTTTCAGCTAAAATAACTGATACTGAAATTGTTAACATTATTCTATATGTTATATATGCATTTGGAAAATAATTTATTCTTTTTATATAATTAAGAATGTCAATTAGTTTATCATTTTCCAATCTTATAATCTCCTTTAACATATTTAATTTTGAAAAGAAATCTAAGCCATTAAGATCCAATAAATTATCATGTTTCAAATACTTTTCAAGGTTTAAACATTTTTCTTTCAAAAGTACACAACCCAATAACTTTAAATTTTTAATACTAAATACAAAAACCAAAAATATCTTCATATATTTTAAATTGTTCAAATCTATTTTAGAGTGTGGTAATTGCTTTATCTAGAATATATAAAAAATAATCAATTTTAAATGACTCTTAAGGTGATTTAACAACCTCATGTTTCTCTCTATTAGACAATTTTTGGATATAATATGGGACAAAAAAGTGTCAGAGTATTTATCTTTTGGAAAATCTAGATCAGTTATCCTAATAGGGGAATTTTTCTACTAATAAGTCTCTTAATTTTGTATCAATATCCTTCCATTGACTTGGATCGTATATATTTCTAATATTAGAATCATTTTATCTTGCAATTTCATTCTTGTTATCCTGAGTTTGTGAATTAGAATTACTATCATGAGTTTCAGAATCAAAATTATTATCCTGAGTTTGAGAATCAAAATTATTATCTTCATTGACTACTTTATTATTGTCTTCACCTATATTTACATTGTTATCTTCACCTAAATCTATATTGTTATGTTCTTCATTCAAAGAAGACTCACCTGTATTTTCTCCCTTTTTGTGATTCAACAAAAGTTCAACTCTTTCTTTTTTTGAAATTTTGAATAACCTGATTCAATTTTCTAGTTGTCATATTTGTATATTTTTTATATAAATTAAAAATTATAATATATATCACACTGAATATAACTTATAAGTAGATAAAAGAACTCTAAGTTAAAAAGATAAAACCTGATTGATCTTGTCCTTTGGTATGTCTTTAAATATAATTTGTAAATTTTAAATTTTCTTCCTTAAATCTGCACAAATTATTTTAAGATTAATTAAACAATAATAAAAAATAAAAAATTGGAATTAATTGATCAATCTCATATTATTTTTACCTAATATTCATGCACTTAAAAAGAGCTAAAGTGAACACAAACTCTTCCTCAATCAAATCAATCTACTACTCAAAGTCTCCAAGTAAAGACACGCGCATAAATACACAGTATAGAATGAATGATCAAATATGAAATGAAAGAAACTTGAAATTGAAAAAAAATTGAAATAATATCATAGAAGGAACAAAGAGACAGAGGAAGAAAAGGAGATAAGTGAAGAAAGAAGGAGAGAAGTGAAAGAGTCAGACAAATGATAGGACGTATAAAGAGATGATATCAATCCCTTGGAATATATGAAGAGATAAATTAGAAAGTTTTGATCAGATTCCTTGACTGTTCAATTCTTTTTTAAATATTATTAATTTATTATAAGAAACTTTCAAGAATATTATTCATTATATAGTTAGTATTTATAGTATCAATATAAATTTAAAGTTAAAGTCAGTCAAAATATTTAAATTTTTAATTAAAATTTTGTTAGTATAATTTTAAAATTAAATATTTTTTATTTTATAATAATATGTGAGTATTAAATTTTTGTGAGACCTTGAGGCCTAAAGCATATTAAATTTTTTTGAGGCCTTTGTGATCTTGAGGCCTAAAGCATATTAAAATTTTTTGAGGTCTTTGAGACCTTGAGGCCTAAAACGGTTGCTTTAACTGCTTGGGCCTTAAGTCACTTCTGATTTTAACCATTATACTTGTAATATTTTTTATTTCTTTTTTATGACTTCATACATTGATATTAATAATGGTATTATTTTATTACTCTTTTCTATCCGTTAGAGTAATTAGCACAATGTATAGTATGATTTATACTTAAAAGTATGTTATTTCTACTTTATTTTAAATTTGATTAGAAAATTTCAGTAGTCTAAGATGAATATTAAATACTCAGTATGAAAAATATAATAATTAAAAGTAAGAAAAAAATGTTTAACTATATGTAAATAAAAATGTAAAAAGAATAACTAAAAGCTAAATGTATAAATACAACAAAATATATTTTTTAATAAAAAAATTTAAATGTATATAATTTAGCACCAAACTTAGTATAATTTTACAAATAATATTGTTGGTGTTATTATCTAATTATTGGAATTATATTTGTTTTTTCTATAGAAAACAATCTAATACATTATTTTTATTAAACATTAATATAATTATTGAGATAAAACTTTAATTCTAATGAGAAAATAACTCTAACAGCACTGTGTATGTAACTTGTATTCATTGCTTTTACTCATAATTTTGTCAAAAGTTTATGTTTTAATGAATTAGTTTAATAACTTTTACCTACAAACTACTAATCTTAGCTATTAAACTTTCAACCAACTTTTGTG
>Ga0209700_101483_pt1 | contig 48796 bp, 14 predicted proteins | sample SiratroredBW_FD_187528 | JGI IMG/M metagenome (GOLD analysis project Ga0209700, IMG submission 187528) | Root nodule microbial communities of legume samples collected from California, USA - Siratro red BW (SPAdes) (version 2) | ecosystem: Host-associated > Plants > Roots > Nodule | place: USA...
AAATAAAAAAAAAAAAAAAAAAAAAATCTTCATCATTAAACTTTCCTAAAAGATATAAGTTAATGAAATAATTTGTGAAAATATTGAATCACATTTACTAGACAAATAATTATACAAAACAAGAAAAAATTTAAAAAGTTATACTAGATGAGTCAATCCGCTATTTATGGACTACAAATTATTCAAAATAAATCTGCGTACGATTAACATAATATAATCTCTAGTTTATACTATTTATTATTATTACTTACTATTGGGTTGGCCCATGGCCCATATGCTCCACTTTACTGATCCTGAAAGATATTTTTACAAAATGAAATAAGAGAAGAACAATTATTGTTGTAAAAAACCGTCCTTTTATTTGTTTTTATTAATTTATTACGAATTTAAAATTTTTGAAGAGAAAAAAATGTGAGGATTTTTCGCTAAAAAGTGAAAAAATTTGAAAAAGAAAATCTATTGGGCTTTAAATATTTATATTAAGATTATGTGAATGATAAATATTTATTAATATTCATATTATTAATTACTATAATAATAATAAATTAAAAATTAAAATTAAGATAATATATAATCAAAAAAGATATATTAAAAGTATAAATAAAAAAAATATTTTATCACTTTTTATTTTCATTTTTTTCTCTAACTTTTAACCTTTTAAGTCCTTTATATTATTAACCGGTAACTTATTAGTAAAAGTCTCTATCCATGTTTATCAACACTACATTTTCCAACACTTTGATAAATAAGCTTATATAGGACTATAGCATCAAATAACTAAGAATGAACTGTATTAGCTCATATTATCATGCTTGTGAAACCCTCTAGCTCACTCACCCAGTCTTAAGCAAAGGCCTTCATGGGTTGATAAAAACACAATACCTCACCCAATCACAGAATCATATAAGCAATGGGCCTCATCTTATTATTGACAACCATGGGCTTCACCTTCTTCTTCTTTTGTAACAAAATTCCTTTTTCTATTCACCCCTTCCCTTCCCTCTCTACACACCCCTTTCGATCCCACCGCTTTATTTTCTTAAACATTTTCTCTTGTCCAAGTATTACCCTTTCTATTATCTTCTTCACCTTTTTCTTTCTCTTAACTAAAAAAATAATATCTTTTCCAAGTGAGCTTTCACACCTGGATATCTATTTCTTTGATTATCTCGTAAGATTTGATTAAAATATACAACAAAACTTATTTCTGTCACGAACATATTTGTAAACAAAATAAATATAGTTTGTTCTTTTTATTTTGTTTAAGTTATAATTTTCTTAAACTTAATATCCAATTGAACCAAAATAAAATTAAAAAAACATATGTAAAATTGAGGGTTAGATCAAAATCGTAAATTTTTTAAATAGGAGACCAATCTCTATTTTAAAAATAATACTACTCTATGTACGGCAGATTCTGTTTTCTAAACATATTTAATATTTTTAGTTTTACTTTAGTAAAGCACCTGAACACCTTTAGCTTTAATTATATAGATTATGAAAACAAAATTCCAAGTTTAATTTAAAAAAAAAAAAACTAATATATAAAACCTGTCATTCCAAACTTAATCCCTAAGCATGCGCGTAGCCACGTGGAGAGAGGAGCGAAATGTAGAAGTGGCAGCACGGCACGGTGTCCTGAACTGACGAAATAGATTGAAAATATAAAAGGCAAATGGGATTCGTTAATTTGGTATTCAAAGTGTTGAAATATCCAAAATTCGGGATTTTGAAACTAGCGTCACTGCGAGCTTCAGTTCATCGGAGAATCGAAACAACAATGGACCTGCGTGAATCGATCAGCAACCAAACCGATGTTGCCCTGAGCATGACAAAGCTGTTGTTGTCGAATGAAGCAAGGGACAAGAACTTCGTGTATTCGCCGCTGTCGTTGCACGTTGTTCTCAGCATCATCGCTGCTGGTTCCAAGGGTCCCACACACGATCAGCTTCTCTCGTTCCTCCGATCCAAGTCCAGCGATCATCTCAACTCCTTCGCCTCTCAGCTCGTCGCCGTCGTACTCTCCGATGCCTCTCCCGCCGGTGGCCCTCGTCTGTCCTTCGCCGACGGCGTCTGGGTTGAACAAACCCTTTCTCTTCTCCCTTCCTTCAAACATCTTGTCAATACTGATTACAAGGCAACTTTGGCTTCAGTTGATTTCCAGACCAAGGTAACTTTCCCTCTTTTTCACTACCTAGTCCTCCATCTTCTTGATATTTCTGCTTTAGAGGTTAACCCTTTATTTAGTCATTCAATAATTTTTAAAGGGTTTTTGGAAGAAACCTGAAAACACTTTGTTCCTCTGTAGAGAGTAGGATCTTCCTTTAAATAATGAAGACTGTGATAAAAGTAAGATCATTAGTGTGCCTTCATCCAATGGTTGATGAGTTGGAACTTCTGGAGCCTTCTATTATCAAGTAATTTTATTTTAGCAGAGTAAAGTTTTCCATAAAGAGTCAGTTTTGATAAACTTATCTATAAGCATTTGAGATTAAAAATTGAGAAGAAAAAACGAAGAAGTTCCTCCGAGATTTTGTTCATAAAAGCTAATGTGCAGAAGTTTTCTCATATTAGATTCTTCAAGAAAATAGCTCAAACACTTTCATTTGAAGAAAATAGAGAAATAGAAATAAGTGCCAGCTAAAATTAGCTTCAATTTTTGGATAAGAAATGATTTCAAGTACTTCAAAAGCTGAAACTAGTTTATGCATATAGCTAATTTTATTTTGGGAGAGAAACTTATTTGATTTGTTTTCTTATTTTCCTCTCAAACAAGAGTTTATCTAAACATTGGCATTAGACTATGATCAATGCCACCTTCAAACTAAAATGTTATAAGTACAAATATCAACGCCAGATAACATTGTGTGTGAGAGTCTGGATGCTTTTTCATCCTTTTGGAAGCTGTAGGATAACGTCAAGTGGCATCCCTCAACAAACTTTCCTTCTTAAGAAAGACTCTAATACGGGACTAACTTCACCCTACAAAAGGGATGTACTCTAGTCAATGTGATGAGATATCCAACAATAACTCCATGAACCTCTGGTCTTTTGCTCCTGTAGTTTAGTACTAGATAGAACATAAATCTCTCGATCCTTCATCAAATTGATTGTAGAGCAACACCAAATTGATTGTAGAGCAACACGAGTGTCAACTTCTATTTGAATTGTTGAGTTATTGATTTGATGGTCTAATTTTGTAGCTCTCCTCATTGCTGTCTACTACAGCCATATTTGATCTGTAGTATAAATTCTAATTGATTTGGTAGCATAAATATGTGGGAAAAATAGATTTGCAAAAGCTTAAATCCTTTTATTAAAATGCGTGAGATAAAAAGAGCAACTGCCCATTCGTACAATGGATTTTAAATTTGATTATATTTTTTTACTTTTTAAGGCTGTTGAAGTGGCCAATGAAGTTAATTCTTGGGCCGAAAAGGAGACAAATGGCCTTGTAAAAGAACTTCTTCCTGCTGGATCTGTTGACAGTACAACCAGACTCATCTTTGCAAATGCACTGTACTTCAAAGGAGCGTGGAATGAGAAGTTTGATGCTTCAGTTACAAAAGACGATGATTTCCATCTTCTTGATGGCAATTCAGTCAAGGTTCCCTTCATGACTAGCAAGAAGAAGCAGTTCATTAGGTCTTTTGATGGTTTTAAAGTCCTTGGTCTTCCCTACAAGCAAGGCGAAGATAAACGCCAATTCAGCATGTACTTTTTCCTTCCAGATGCAAAAGATGGGCTGCCAGCATTGGCTGAGAAGTTGGCTTCTGAATCTGAGTTCTTGGAACGCAAGCTTCCTAATCAAAAAATGGAAGTAGGGGAATTCAGGATCCCAAGATTCAAAATTTCTTTTGGGTTTGAAGCCTCTGATGTGCTGAAGGAACTTGGAGTGGTTTTACCTTTCACTGCTGGAGGTTTGACAGAAATGGTGGAGGCTCCTGTGGGTCAAAAACTATGTGTTTCTGATATATTTCACAAGTCTTTTATTGAAGTAAACGAAGAAGGTACTGAAGCTGCAGCGGCTACTGCTGCAACTATATTGTTGAGGAGTGCTTTCGTTTCGTCTAAGATAGACTTTGTAGCTGACCACCCTTTCTTGTTCCTCATCAGAGAAGATTTAACTGGAACAGTACTCTTTATTGGCCAGGTGCTCGATCCTCGTGCTGGATGATATTAGCGACCAGACAACATTAGTAGAACATCTCACTCCCTTGTTATGTTTTATTTACTTAAGGTCGGATGATCCATAATTTGTTAATGTTTGACTTTGAAAGAAAGAAAAAAAGGTATAAATGGATCACCTTTTATATTTGTTGTTGGCAACAGTTATTAGTTATTACCTACTAGTGTAAGTAGTTACGTGAAAAACCAAACATTCATGGTCTAGTGGGACAGTAAAATTTTAATGAAGTTAATGGTGTGATTGAGATAGGAGAAGTTTCTAAAATTTGTTAATGTATTTCGTGGATTTTCTTTAAAGAATACTTTTGCTTCACCGGATGGATTTCACAACTTGTAAAGAGATGTTAGCCTTGGTGTGGTTTTGGTAATCTATTACTTCAATGTCATGTAGACATGTAGTGTTTGTGTTTATACAAATTGTATGTTGCAACTTATATTTTATTGGTTGTAATTAGTGAAATTCTTGATATACAAGAATATCAACAGCGTGGCGTTTCCTGGAAGCTGGTCATAAACAATGACTGGATAATTAATTAAAGATGTTACAGTATGTATTTAAGTGTAAATATACACTATCCATGATACTGAAATCACTAATTCATCATACTAGCTTATCATTCTATTAATAGTAAAACATAGTTTACAACATCATAAGAATTATCATGTATGTTTTAAATTCTAAATTTTTACTCTCTTGAGAACATTCTTTATTTGAGCGTTAGGGTTTTGAATTGCACCTCCATTAGCTTCAACAATCATTATTTACCTTACCCACTTAGATATACATGGTCGATTTCGATAATAACATTATTGTTATTGTTGCTTAATGATAAGACCCTGTCTTTTTGGAAAAAACACCTATACTAGTCAATTTTGCCCACTCCCAAGGCTTAGCCCTGGTTCACGTGGCTGGGTCAGAAAAGTTTACAAGGATAAAAAGTGCCGTTTTTCACATGAGAAAAACCTCATGCTTCCGCTTCCTATCATTGGTCGTAACCGCTTCCGCGTCCCGACTCCCCGTTGACCCGCTGAGGCGACCATCATCAACTAGGATCTCCCCCATTCGAACATCCTGGCTTCGCTTGTTGTGTAGGATTTGTTGTAATTAAGGATTCTGAATCGTTTGCGATTGATTTTACGTTTCAGAAGGTCGGTGGATTTGGGTAGACCTTTCTTTTGATCCGGTGGCTTCAAATGCCAAAAACTTTTTTGAGAGTGACCATTCCACCTGGGAGAGTGTTGGCAGGTGATTTATCCACTCTGCATGGATAAGAGGAAAATTATTGCTAGGAATTCCAACTATTTGATCTTGAACTATATAATAATTTCATCTATTAATACACTTTATATATATATATATAATATTATCTTTTAATCAGTTTTGGTAATGAAATAATTTAGTGTCGTTTTCTTATACTTAATATTGAGAACACAACTAAATTTAAAAATGTGGGACAATGTATATTTTTATTGTTATCTTCTAATAAAAGTTTATTTTTTGTACATCAATGCCGAGTTTATGAAAATATACAAGTTTGATCTAGTAGTTTACACAAGTGCAAAAAAAATACAAAAAATGAAGATATTTGACCATTTGTATGAACAAAAAAACTCAAACTAGTTTATTAATTGATTTTGTAAAAAAACAAGAAATATAAACACATTTTATATATAATTTTATAAGTATTTAACTATATAAACTCAACTATTGAACTCATATATATATTTTATCATTTATAAATTAAGCAAAATATTTAAACAGACAATCTAACAAAAGAGAGATCCAAAATCATAAACAAGTAAAGCAGGGTTTAAACATCAACTAATTACAATTCCTCTAACCTCAAGTCCTAAGTGTACAAATATGACTGTTAAAACAATTTTTTTTTTAAAAAAATCTATATATTTTTGCAAACATAATATATGAAAATATAATTTTATAATTAAATATTTCACAAAATTTAAACATGTCACACCTATTCATTTCTTAATTCGTTGATTATAAGATTTTAAAATTTTAATATTATTTTTGTCTAAAGTTTTTCAAATTTTATGTAATATATAATGAAATGAAGAACGAAAGTGTATTGGTGAATTTTTTCTTTTTTTTGAATTGACAGATCAGTCCGATCCCACATATCTGGTTTGGATATACTAAATAAGTGATCAAATATTAATAATTAACAAATTAAAAAAATTGTTCAATTTTTAAATAAACTCGTAGTTGATTGGGTTAACCCACAATTTTGTTTTTTTAGTCAGTGTAAATATTCTCAAGTTGTAAAAATTTCATACCTTAAAGTCTAAACCAAACTTCGTAAAAAAAAATCTGAGTAAAATCAAGTAAACAAACTTACCCTTTTAGAATAGAGAATTTGTAATCCAAATGCCTGATTATGAAAACTTCATTATCAACTCATAATTCTATAGAACTTAATTAGCAGAGAGAGCATCCTCACCTGTTAATTCTCAACAATTAATAAATGATTGGTGATATATTCTCATTTTGAATTAAATTTGAAGAATGGGGTTGAAATATTGGAACAAGATTGGACAAGAAGAATTATCAAGTTACTTTGATTGAACTTTAATGTTATATGAATGATGTTCATTTTTTTTTTTGGTGTTTTGTTTGCTTATGTTTATCTTTAAACATATGTCTATATATATATATATATATGGTCAATAGAGGGTCCAAATTTAGCTTAGTGAGAAGAAAAATTATACAATTATCTACTTTAACGTAAGTGTATAATGTCTATTTTTCTTTTAAAAATAGCAATACAACTACTTTCAATCGTTATTAATAATATATAATAATTCAATTCAAATATTAAACCCGATAAGAATTTATAATGAGTTTATATTTGATATAGAGACATGGAAAACATAAAGAGGGACAAAAATATCGATCTTCTTGTTAATATGAATTTAATATCTATTTTCTCATACTTTGGTTTCTCTCTAAATAAAGCTTGAAAAAGAGAAATCAAATCACAGTTATGTAACCTACACTAACTGCTATAATATTAATAATTTTATACAAAATAAAATTTCAATCAATGTGATTGATTATTTACAACCATATATTATCTGCATATTAATTTAAAAAATCACTATATAATGATAATAATAACCAAATTATTCATATTTATATATATTTTAGTAATGTGTATTACATCAAATGATGCATGCAAATAACGTTATATTAATATAATTCTTTTAAATATGATCTAGGTTAAAAAACCCATATAATCTAACTGTGTTTTAAAATTAATTTTTTATATTAATAGTTATTCTACAATATAATAATTGTTATATATATAGAACCGTCAGATTCAACAGAATCTGAACCCAACCGACTATTAATTATTAATTAATATGATTGATATCGATTTACTTTAATTGATTCTAATTAACATCAATTAGGTAATTATTTATTGATTCCTAACCTCTAAGGACAAGATGTTATAAAGAGGTAGATGGAGAATATCATTTATCTAATTAAACTCATATTCTTATAAACATCCTTTTATGTTCTTAGGGTTTAGGGTAAACCTTCATTCTTCTACTCGCTTGTGGACGACCCTTAGGCAAACGATCTCGTTGGGTGTCACCGTTTCATTTCTCATATTCAAAATTCGGGATTCTCTTTCATAGGCATTTCGAAAGGCAAAATGGTGGTAAATTAAATATAAAATGGTGGTAAATTAAAAAAACAAAACTAACATTTATTATAAAAAGTTATTGGATAAATCTTATTCTTTAAATAAGTCTTTCACTTTCATTTTTGTTAAATAAATTTCCGGTAAAGTTTTTTAATAAATCTAAACCTATACTTATTTAATAAAACTCACATAAAAACAATTAATAATAAAAACATATTAAAAATAGGTGAAAAGAGAGGGGAGGAAGAAAAGCGAGATAAAGTAAAACATGAATGTTCTCGAGAGAATGTTTGGCCCATCCTCTGGGTGGTGGTGGTGGTTGTGAGGAACAGGTCTTAGGCACTAGAAGACTGTGCTGTTGAAATATTCAAGTCATTCCACAAAACATTCAATAATGTGAAAAACTGAATCCATCCAAATGGATGTGATGGATTTTTATGTCATTGTAAAACATGAACATATCTTAATTATTTTTAAAATATTGGAACTTTCTGCTGTTTATTATTTTATTTTCATCTATGAATCGACTAATTTAAACACTAACTATTGGCATATACATAAACCAACATATTTATGCTTATTAATTTTGTGAACTGAGTTAACAGAATCCACCAACGAAAACTAACTAACTGTAAGCAATTTTACATAGTAGATATGTAAACTCTATGCTTGAATAGCTGATGGTAAAAAATTTACTTGAACATTTTTAAAATAATGTTTATATTCACTCTTTATATATATATATAAAAGGATAAATTGAAGGAATAATCACGGTTAATTTTTCAAGTGTAATTTTTTTTGTAAATTTTTCAAAATAACACTTTTTTTTTTTCTTTTTTGGAACTTGGGTTGCACATATTATTGTGAATAAATTGTGTTTTTATTAGACAATTTAATTTAAAATTAGCTGAGATGGTGGAAAGATAATACAATCTTAATTGAATGAAGGAAATTGTGTAATAAAAATATAATTTGAATTAACTTAATTGATTAATTAAAATTATTAGATTACTATAATATTTTAGAGTGATTAATTCTTTCACTCTTCTTCGATTTTCTCCATTGTGCATATAAAATTAATGCGTGACGACAAATTTTGAAAATTTTTTATGAATATATAATGATTGAAATTACTTGAAGAAAATTTATATAAGATAGTTAAATAAAAAGATGGATTTTATATAGTGAAAATTTAAATTATTTTAATTAAATAAAAAAGGTTAAAACTTAAAAAAAAGACAATTTAAAACTTATTTATATTTTTTCCTTCTTCAAACTAGTTCTTTTTTTTTTCTCTTTTATAAAAATAACCAAAACTAAAACCATATTTTGTTTAGGTTCAGTTGTTTGTTGATGGTGTTAAATGATATTTTTTGAATAGGTTGTGTAATGTTTTGTTTATGTGAACTTTTACTTTCATCTCATCCATACGTCTCCACACTTAATCTAACATGTATTTCAATTTGTTTCCTTTAATATTTAATAAGTGACATTCATGTTATTTAAATTGAAAGACTCATTTGATAATAAAATTTAGTTGTTTATACTATAAATACTGCTTTGTCCTCATATTTGAAATGCATTCACATTTAAATTATATATAGAATAAGTGTTTATGTAACTTAACGGGTCTATATCTCAACATGTTTTTATTAAACAATTGATGTTAGAAAAATATTAGAAATATTTAAAAGACATGTTGAGATTGATAAGTTAACATAAATTCATCCTTTAACTTTTTTACCATTGTGATGTATGTGAATTACATTAAATATTATATTCTTCAAATATATCTCACTAATACCAATTTATTTATCTCATTAACGATTATATATTATTTTTCTTCCTTGAATTTCTTTTGTTTCTAAATTATAACTTTTGTCCCAGGGTCCAAGGCCAACTTGTGGCATAAGAAATCTTTGATTAATATTAAGTATGTTTGCAGTAGACCATGAAAACATACCCTAAATCATTTTTAGGGTAAAAGTTACACTAGTTGATTGTGTCTTCTTTCCTAAAAAGCTACTTGAAAAATAGTTATGCTCCATCTCTACTGGTTTTTAAAGGTTTATTGGAGTTGTTATTACATAGTTATGACTTTTTTCATATGTAAGCAACATTTCTTTATATTTTTAGATTTTCTTAACTTGTTTAATTAATTTCATTTATTGATTTATACTATCACTTTAGTGACATAAATTGTCTATGATTGACATGACGCGTTTTAGAGTGAGATATCTCATATATATATATACACACACGATTTTTTTAATAATAATTTTTTTTTAAATTATGGTATCAATATATAATAACTTTACTTTATCATTTAATATATCTTATTTTATCTAATAAAAATATAGTTTATATATATTATTATTCCTACGAATGCTTTTCTATTTTATCGGGGTGAAATATTATACTTTTATTGTCCAAATTTCTAAAATAATTTGATAATTAAAAGTAAACTTAGTTTAACCATAAGTCATAGTTCCTAAACTAATCTTAAAAGTAAGTAGATAAATAATTGTCAGGTGAATAACTTAAAATACTTTCAAAATAATGAGAATGTAATACATATATTATTATTATTATTATTATTATTATTATTATTATTATTATTATTATTATTATTATTACTTTTGAGATCTACTACACTGTCTTATATAAGAAAATATAATAAACCACATTTTTCTATTTAAGATGTAAAACAGTACAATAATGTTAGCAATTAAAAGATGCCACTAATAAATACAACTAATTGATATATAAAATAAAGGGCGGATCATTTTTTAAGTATAAATAAATGTACATTTAATAAAAAGATTGCAATAAACTAATATATTTCAATACATAATAAACAATTGTTATAAAATATCAAAGTAAACTTAATAAAAATGCAAAACATGCTATTATTGCCCTTATATTTCGCTAGCTTTAATATAATGAAAATAGTTTAAGAAACTAAAATAAAATTCCAAGACTGTAAGAAAAAAAAAATCAGACGAGAGAATCAAAGTTAAAGTTATATTTTAACAAACTAAACTTTGAACAAGTTGAAAAGTATTGTCAAATACGTTTCATAAAAGATATACTCATTTGAATTAATGTTTGTCAGCATTAAATGATCAAAACATAAATAGAACTAAATAACGTAATACCACAACATTAAAAGCCCTAAATAATAGAAACAAAAGTGAATGTGATTACATATGGTGTGAGAGAAAAAAAAAACATTTATTTGCATGTGGCATTAGAAAACGTGAATCAAGTGGAGATAAGTTTTGAAGGGTGTGTGGTGTTTGAGTTTGGTTGGGAGGTAGAAGCCCAAGTCAAGAGGCAAGACAAGACTCAGTGGCGTTGCTCTCTTCAATTTCCTTAATTTTGTTTAACAGACAAAACAAAACCATTAATTTAATCGAAAGTCAGAAGTGTTGACCATAATATTCGTCATTCAACTCAAGAGCCAATTTGAATTGGAAAATCTTGCAAGCAAAGAAGGAGCGTAGGTGTTTCCTTCCACGGGCGCTTCTTCTGGTTTTTGCTTTTGCACACCAACTTTAGCAAAACGCTAAACGCAAAAGCACCACTCTCACATGACGACCTTCTTCTTCTTCTCCTTCCTCTCCTTCTTCTTCTTCCCAAACAATGAGCACCGTCAACTGTAACAAGTCTTCTTCTCCTCTACCTACGATTAAACAACGTAGGCTCACTCGACAGGGGAGACTCCGATACCTCAGTGACAGAGACGCTGGTCTGCATTCCACCACTTCTCTACCCTCTTCTCCTCTTCCCTCCTTCAAGTCCACTTCCGCTTCCGATCATTGGTCGTGCTCTGCGATTCCGCAACCGCTTCCGCGTCCCGACTCCCCGTTGACCCGCCGAGGCGACCATCACCAACTAGGATCTCCCCCTTTCGAACATCCTGGCTTCGCTTTTCCCAGGTAAACCATCGCTGCTGTTCCTACGGCTCGGTCAAACGTGTTGTGTTGGATTCTAAATCGTTTGCGATTGATTTTTACGTTTCAGAAGGTCGGTGGATCATGATGCGGTGAGAAGTATAAGGTCTGCCAGCAATTTGGGTAGACCTTCTTTTGATCCGGTGGCTTCAAATGCCAAACACGATTTAAGAGTGAACATTCCACCTGCGAGAGTGTTGGCAGGTGATTTATCCACTCTTCAAATAATTGCTAGGAATTCACTCTCTGATGAAAGTTATTGACTTATTGTATAGTTGGAATCTTGAACTATATAATAATTTCATCTATTAATATATATTATCGACTAGAGTTTATAAATAATTGTTCAATTTTGCGTGTCTCATATAGTTTCTTTCTAATAAATTTTAAATAGTAACTATAGAGAATGTGTTAAAAAAATATGAATCCAGCATCCTTCTCATATGTGATCTAGGAGCAACATATGTCCATGTTTTTTATATTATGTGTTATGTAAAGATGAACCTGGACTATATAAACTCGGGGGTTGTAGAAGTCACCTGGGATTAAATATTAAATGTAGGAAATGTTTTTGTTTTTACACTTCTCGTTTTTGTTGTTGAGACAGGCAATACCAGTTCGTGTAAAGATCACACAGAACACTCTCAAGATAATGACTCTGAAAATGTTTCCAACTTGAGATTGCATTTTTCGGCCAAGAGTGCCCCCAACAGCATATTCTCCAGCCCTGTTACTAGTCCACGTACATCCAGCAATGTAGATTTCTATGATCCTTCCATCATTTTTCCTCAAGATTTTAATGACATTTTGAGAGTATCGCCGGCTAAAACTGCTCAGAGTCCAGAGCGGACTCCTCTGCGCAGCCCAGGGAGCCTCCTCAATCCAGAGGGATGTCAGAGTCAGCAGCTGCATAAACATAGCTCAAGAGTGTTGCCTGAAAATAATCATGTTGATGCACATCCACTGCCCCTTCCTCCTAGAGCCTCACCACTGCCAGCACAGTCATCTCCCCAGCATCAACCAAATATCGTGCAGCTCACGGTAGAAAATTCCCCTTCAATGAAAGGTCAATGGCAGAAAGGAAAACTTATAGGGCGGGGATCATATGGATCGGTTTATCACGCAACCAACTTGTATGTCCTTCATCTTTCGTTGCCTTCATGGGAGGTTTTAAATTGTTGTCACGTCACAGTCATGGTTTCATCTTTAATATTATGGAAAATTGCTAATAAATGCAATGAAAGCGGCTGCAACTGCGGTCGCAGAAACTCAAAGCCTCGATTTTTGCATGACTGTGAACTGTATTTTAAAACCTGACTGTTAGCTGATTTACACTTTACTTCCTGTTTGTGTCACAGAGAGACTGGAGCCTCGTGTGCAATGAAAGAGGTGGAAATGTTCCTAGATGATCCTAAATCTGCCGACTGCATAAAGCAACTTGAACAGGTTCTTCCCCTACGTGTTTTAATTTTATTATGTTCAAATGCAATATCTCTGATAGAGAAAGCAATACTATGGCTGTAGTAAAAGATATACATACAAAATAACATGGTCAAGTCCACAGCACAATTACATTAGTTGTGAATACTGCCCAACAGTTGGATTTAGCCCTTTGTTGGTTAGCTGTCAAATGCCAACGTGAAAGAAACTCATGAGCCAAAATTATAATTGTTCAGGAATAGTTTGGAAATTTTTTTTGGGAACACAAGAATATTATTTTGATCTAAATATTGTCACCAGCTTCAATTTCTGTCGATCCTCCAATCCTGCCACAGGTTCAGTTCAGCTACTGTATTGTGTTTTCAAGTTTATTTCTCTGATAACTAGAACAAATAGTCTAAGGTTCATGGTTTCGTTGTTCTAATAACTAGAACAAGTTCCTATATTTGTTTACTAGTGCAAGGCTAAGATTAAGTAGAGAACACTCTCAGGCAAAGAGACGTTTTATACATACACACTAGGAGAGGTTTTAGAGACAAGCGCCTTAGTACTAAAATTCGTTTCTAACTAACACAGAAGCCAAGCTGATATAATCTGTAAAGAATTTTGAATTACTGTTTACATTTCTCTTCCATTGGTTGCTATTTATTTTCCATTGAACTGAAGTGTTCTTTTAAGTACTCTATAATTGTTTGTTTACCTTTGCCATATGGCTGGTGTTGAGCCTGTTGTTCTGAATAGTCTCATGTTTCAGGAAATTAGAATTCTCCGTCAATTACACCATCCCAACATTGTGCAGTATTATGGAAGTGAATTAGTAAGTTAATTATTGGTTCTTGTTTTAACTTTTAACTTTGTTGTTGCCAATAACATCAAATTTGTGCAATATCTTGGTTTTCAGGATGGAGATCGACTGTACATATATATGGAGTATGTTCATCCTGGATCACTTGATAAGTTTATGCATGAACATTGTGGAGCTATGACAGAATCGGTCGTTCGCAACTTCACAAGACATATTCTCTCTGGACTGGCATACTTGCATAGTACAAAGACTATTCACAGGTAACTTTTGATGAAAAGAACTAATTTACCTCGTTTTTTATTTCTCTAAATATTACATCTCATATGCACTATATACCAACATCTGATGAACAAGAAGATTCTAAAAATGTATCTCAAACCATAAACAAGTTCGTATGGAATTTGTTCTTGATCTGGTAAAAGTTTTTTTTTTTTTTTTGTTCTGATAATCAACTTAATCAAGTACTTATTTAATAAACTTTTCTCACATGAGGTGTAATACCATAAATTTTATGAAACTTACTGGAATGAGCTAAAAATTTAATAAATTAACCCCAAAAAATTAATTGAAGTAAGATAAAAAGAACTTATGCGGGTCTTAAGATAAGCTCTTCCAGCTATGCCCACCCGAGGTTTCTGTTTTTTTATCTAAAAATCCTGATTGCTATTGCTGTTTATGATTCCGTAGGGATATCAAGTGTGCAAACTTGTTGGTCGATGCATCAGGCATGGTTAAACTTGCGGATTTTGGGGTGTCAAAAATTGTGAGTTTTGAAATTCTGATCTTCTATTACTTTTGTTTAGGTATAGACTATTCGTGTGTATTATCTGATTATTTTCTCATTTAGAAGTGTTAACTTGACACAATTAGTTTATCAGTTATCTTTGATGGCAGTAATATTTATTTTGTTTCTGCTGGTCTAGTAATTTTAACAATCTGCTCCTTTCAGCTGACAGAGAAATCATATGAACTTTCATTGAAGGGTAGTCCCTACTGGATGGCTCCCGAGGTAATTTATTATTTGTATTATCTATGGAGATTTAGATGGGTAATGAGTATTGACATGCCACTTTTTTTATTAATTTGTTGATTGAAGCTCATGAAGGCTGCCATAAAGAAAGAATCCAGTCCTGACGTTGCCATGGCCATTGATATATGGAGCTTAGGGTGCACTATCATCGAAATGCTGACAGGAAAACCTCCTTGGAGGGAATATGAAGGGGTGAGCACCGTATGTGAACTCATTTTAGAGGATTGCACGTATTAATTTGTTGGTTTAATTTACTAATATCAATAATCCCTCTCTACCTATGCTAGTGGCAGGATAATTATGTAAAACAAACATCTTCATTATCAGCAAAAGAAATACTAATGCTATGCACTACATTCTGCATGTATTTTATCCCTTTCTTGCAGTAGAGTTGTTTTTGGTCTTTTGGAATCTTAAAATTCCAAGTTTAAAATTATGTTTACAAAATACATTCTCTGGAAACTAACATTCACATGAACTATTTTAACCACGTTTCCCATTAAAATATTTCCATGGAGGAGGGGAATTCTTGATACGAGGATGTGAAAGTTGTAGGCATATGAAACACTGTCTAATTCTTCGAGAGATATTTTAGGCATGCCAAAATCACTCAGACCCAGAAAACCTGATTCTTAAGCACCCCTTTAAATTGAACCATGTACTGTTTCCGTTGTTTAAACGTTAATATATGGCTAAGCAAAGCATTTGAATAGCCTTACATCCTGATATTCCTATTCATGGCTTTGGTATACTTGTGTTTGGTTACTTGGAGACTTTAATGACCCGGTTATTTTCTGTCCACTAGCCGCAAGCCATGTTCAAGGTACTGCACAAATCCCCAAAAATTCCTCAAAATTTGTCGTCAGATGGACAGGATTTCCTTCAGCAGTGCTTCAGAAGGAATCCGGCAGATCGACCATCGGCAGCACTGCTTCTGAATCATGCCTTTGTACAAAACTTGCACGATCAAGATGCTCTACCTCATTCACAAGGGCAAAGCTGTCTCAGAGGAGACCCTGGATCTGGAGTAAGTGCTAATTATATCTGAACTCCTTACTAATGGACCAATGTCAAGTCCAACTTGATCGATCATTATCAATTATAAACAACACTTGTTTGAGTTTATAGGGGTTGAGCTGCCTATATGGAAGAAGAATTTTTTGTTTGATCTAGAATCCCAGTGGTTCTAGCCAATCTTTACATAAGATGCAGTTGGATTTTTCAATTATGTAAAAGAATGTTAATAAAACCAAACTGTGTCAGAAAGAGATTGACCCAGACTGGGATCATTATAACCTCGTATCATATAATAATTTTTCCGATCTAAGACATGATTTGCTTATAACTTGCCCAACTGTTTTTGCTCTGCAGGATGATTCAAGTAGACATAGCCCCAGTAACAGTTCAAGAAATAATAACCGTGGGGTAGTGCCAGCCTCCATTGGCGCACGGTTTTTGCACAAAATTCATAATTTAATAGGGTAAGTTTTCGACATTATTTGCTCTTGGTATTTGACAATATTATAAATGTTAAATTTGGTAATATGCTCCTGGGTACCTCATTGACATAATTCTCTTTGTTATTTTTGTATTTGACAGTGACACTTCAAAAAAATATGACAGCGAGGAATCTAATGATGTCACTTCTTCTCGTAACTCTGCCTGCTCGATGACAGAAATAAACAGTCCTCAATCTCCTTTGAAATCTAGTGCCCTCAATTACATGGCCAATTCCAGCAACATACCCCTCGCCACCGTTATGAGAATCATCAGGCACATTTGAAGCCTGTCACAGCTAAGAGTTGGTTAAAAGTTAGAAGGACAACTACATATATATATATATATATATATATATATATATATATATATATATATATATATATATATAGCAGGGATTTAGAAGCTAGGAGTCCTCCGTGATATTGAAAAACTGCTGAAAGCAATGGGAAGTTCGTATTCCTTTGACATTGCCATTATGTACATAATGAGAATGAGAAGGTTAGGCTAGATGAATCACTTCCCACGCGTGAAATTGTCATGTAAATCTAATTTATTATATAATATTTTAGGAATAACCCTTTTTTTTGTTTTACGTTCAAGAGTAAAATGCGCTTTAAATACTTCCCAGACCTTTATCGTTGCTTGTAGATGTGAGTACTGTTTTATTCTTAATAGTTTCATCTCTCTTTTTTTTTTTTTCATTTTTTAATGAAAACAAACGTCTTATTTAATTAATATAATTAATTTGGATAAATATCACAATTACGTTTGACTTTAAAATTAATATTATCAAAATCATTTCAACTCAACTTTAAATAGTCGGGTTTAGACTGCGGGATTAAGGAGCCTTTAGAATTTCAGGAGTAATTTTTTGTGAAAAAGATGCAATGTTGGAAAGGAATCATAACACCGAACCAAGAAAAATCTATCTAATGAATTCAAATAATTTGTTAATTACTTCATTAATAAAAAGTGTTGATTTGTAAATGTTCAGTTGTTAAATGTGTTTTTAACTTTAAGTTTTTATTAATAATTTAAAATGTGTTAGGATAAAGTATTAACAAATGCTGTATTTGATGGAATTTTATTTGTATACATAAGAGAAAAACGGATATTGTTATTATGTAATTAAATTTTTAAATAATTATTACATAAATTAATAGTTATCAATTAAATAATAATCTATCAATAGATAATAGCAACAACAAAAAATTAGTGAATTTCAAACCAATTTAAATAAACTGAAATATATAAGAAAAATATAATCCAAAACATCGTCTAATTGCTAAACCTGTCACATTGATTATAAAATCAGAAGATTTGCCCTTATTCAAATTATTTCCGCCATTATGTGTTATCTATATGTAGTAGTTACACACAAAGTCACTAGTTGTGCCATTCGAGATCACGTAAGTAAATAATAAATAATATAATGGAGTTGTGCCCTACCTTTGAACACTTGTGAACTTTCCTACAATACAAATAATGGTGCATTACTAGGTTTTGGAGCACACATGACGAAATAGCTCTCAAATTAAAGATTGATCAAGACAATAAAACCTATCTTGTTGGGTTATGAAAAGATAAAATATAAATAATGGTGCATTTACACTACCTTTTGAAATTGTAAATTGTATCACAAAGGTTTGAAGTTTTGTTTCTTCCAGCCACAATCAAGTTGTCTAAGCTTCCATTTCCATCATCAAAATAGTTAATAAAGTCTTCATCATATTAGATTCCAACGGTTCGGAGCATGTTTAACATTCTTGAGTAGCAACTTCATTCTAACATTTATTTTTAGGAAACATCTTTTACATCAATCACCTTGGCCACACCATCATTGCCCATCTTAAGCACTCCAAGTCACTTAAAGTGGAAGATGTGAAGAATTTCTTCTTTAATATGACATGTAGTGAGACACCACTCTCAATTACCAATATGACTCATCAGATACAATATTGATCGTATTCTCATAACCCAGAGTCAGAAGGTCATCTGATGTAGCAGATGATACATGGTCACTATTGTTTTCTTTTATTTCTTGCCTTGGTTCTCTCTTTTCCAAAAAAAAACATTGCTTCCGGATGTGGCCAATTTTGTTGCAGTAATGACAAGAAAGATTCTTGTACCTTGATTTGGAATTGTTTCTGTTTTTATCTTTACTCTGCGTACCTTTATTCTGAATCATCTTCTGTCTTCAGTAACCAACACCTCTAAATGAGATGAAGAACCTTAAGTTTTCCTTCCCACCTCTTCATTCAGGAGACCACCTTTAATGAGTTGCATGGTTACCACACCATTAGGAGCAGAATTAGTAATTTGAACTCGAAATGTCTCCCAAGAATCAGATACAGTATTTAGTAATCAAAACCCTTGAACCTCATCTTTGAACTTGATTCCCATGCCTGACAAATTTTTAGCATTAGACTCATTAGCAATGTGATTGTAGACATTATCTTCTACCCATTGCCGAATAAAACCACAAACTTGCTGGTGCTCAAATTCCCATTCTTCCTCGATTTTAGATTTTGGCTTCAGTGTAGCAAAAATAGGCAAGTGGATATTTTTAACAAACAACAACTCTTTCATCTTGCCTTTCCAAAAGATGATAATTACTACCATTCAAAGACACCATTCTGTTTGTATTTGCGTCTATAATTCAAGCAAGTTATGTCCAAGATTGAGCTTTGATGCCAACTATTGAGGATAAAACACAATCCTCCACTTGCTAGAACAAGAAAAGCAACACCAAGAATATAATGACAAAAATAACAACAATAATAATAATAAGCAAAAAAAATTAAAGGAACAATACACACAATAGTAAAAACCACGGACACAAGCCACTCAATCATGATCCACAATGATCAAACAAGAATAAAATAGAATTTCAATATCAGCATGTATCAATGCTTACATCCAGCCAATACATTAAAACAACAAGTTTAAAAATAGAGAACAAGATAAAAAATTACACTTATGATAATATTACGAAAATTATTTTTCTCAAAATAAATGATGGATCAACTATCCCAACAGTCAAATTGGAGAACAATAAATTTCGAAACAATGAATTTTAAAACTTCTGTAAAAATTTTATCTCGATCCAACGAGACAGAAGTCATAATTTTAATGAAACAGGTCATACAAATAAAAAATTCCTCTCACTCTTTGGCGGCTGATTTTCAAAGATGAGTTTGCTCCTTGACCCATAAGGTAAAAAGTAATATGAACTCTCTTACTTTTGTGCCTTTTTTTCTACAAAGCCCAATCCAACATAAATGGCCACTTATATTGTTAGCCAATAAAAAAAAAGTATTTGTTTGAAACCCAAACATTTCATAAAATAAAATAATAGTAAATTACCTACTTTTAAAGATTTTCTCTTAGACGCTATTTTTTGAAAAAAAAAATGTTACAATTTTTTCTTTTATTTAAGAAAAATATATTGTATCATACTTTTTACTTTAGAAATGCACCCTGTTAAATTTTAAACTAATACACTTACATCTGGTGGTTGTTATAATGATAAAAAAGTATAAGCATCTTTTCATAAAATATCATAAATGTAACTGTAATTTATTAGAAAAATAAGAAGAAGATAATATTTGTTTTTAAGATCTTTTTAACCAATTTATACCTTTTAAAAAAATTAGTTAAAAAGAACAAATTTATTTTAAAATTATTCTTACATGTTTAAAGCTAAAGTGAAAACCTTTGGTTATATATTCTCCAATTCGATAATTTTTTTTGTATTTAAATATTTAATTAAAGATATTTCCAAATAGTTAATACATTATTCAATTATGAAAAGTCTCCTCAAGAAAGAAAAACAATTTTCTGAAAAGGGTTTTATGGGCTGAAGCCTTCGTCTAGATTGGCCCATTCGTAACCCAACTGATACCCGTGTTCTCCTCACGTCCGCCATTATCATTTGATTTGAAAGCCATGTTTGGTTTCGATCTCCACACTCTTCACTTTCCTTTCTGTCTTTCTTTCATTCTCTTATTTTATTCTTCTTTTTCTCTCTGCCCACCAATCGGAGCATAGTGAGTGCCCATGAGTGTGGGCTACTGATTCAGCAGATAAAAATGGGTGCAGAGTCACAAATTCCACGAAGCTTAATCCACAGAATCTACGCTTCCTTGGCTAACGAATTTCATTTTGCACTACCGGTCTCTTCCTCCAGAACAAATGAACTCGAACTTGTACGCTTCTCTCTCTCCCTCTCTTTCATTCATCCTCGATTCGACTCTTGAATTCAATTTGCATCGTCATTTAATGAATGCGGCAATTCAACTGTGTGTTTCTGCATCTAATTGTCAAATTGATGAAAGGTTCGAGGTGTTCTACGAATGCTGCAAGGGTTTTCTGGACCCCTGTTCTTTTGGGATAAAAGTGCAAACAGTTTCCGTGCAAAGAGTGGAGTTTACGTCAGCCATCTCTCACAGAAAAGTCTCCACTCTCTTCTCAACCAGTTTACCCACGCAGCCACGTGTCTCCAATTCGTGGCGATTACACTCGATAAAGTTGAATCTGCAGTGCCAAAGTCTCCCCCAACTTTGAACGCGTTTGCGTCCTCTGCTTCAGCGTGCCTTAAGGTTTCCTTCTAATGCTTATATGATATGATCCAACTCTGCACTTGCTATTCTCTCTAGAATTTTCTCTGCTCTGTTTTTAAATCAGGTTTGCTTGTTGTGGCGTAGCGGTTACGGAATCTTGCCTTGAAGGAGGAAACGTCCTCGAGCAATGCAGATGGAATAACCACTCCAACCTTGTTAGGATTGACCAATTCCTTATCGAGGTTTTTGCTTTCTTTAAATTTTAAAAACTAGCAGAGTTAGGGTTATGTTTGTATGTAGACTAGTTGGTTTCCAACTATTTGTGTATTCACTTGCTAGAATTTGATTTTAGGAAAGTCAGTTTTTACATTTGGAATTTTCTCAAATTGTTCTTCTTGAAAGTAGTTTGTGATAGTATCTGATGGTCCTTTGCTGGATTCAGTCTTTGCTCAGGGGCTGAATTTCTATTTCAAGTAGTGCATGAGGCCATTCCTGCTGTATACTTTGAGTTAGGTGTGTCTGTATCAGCGGCAGAACTCACTGTTCACGTGCTTGACTACCTTCATAAGAAGCTTGATGAAATGTGCCTGGTACAAGGTGGTGAGGTCGTGACTAATTTTTTGTGCTGTACATTATGTATTTTCTGATCATTGCTTTTGGTTCAGGATGATAAACTTTAGAATCTATCCTAATCACAGGAGGAAGCTAACCAGATGGTGCTTTATATGTACGTTGGAAGCTTGTTGCCGTATATTGAGGGTCTTGATTCCTGGCTTTTTGAAGGAATTCTTGATGATCCTTTTGGTGAGGTAATGGTTATTGAAATTCTCAATTCCTCTAGCAGAAAAAGAAGATTTTTCCTATGTTGTGCTAAAGAGTGCTATGGAAATAGCTCATGTTATGTTGTTTAACTTAGAAATACGATGACTTTTGCATTGTTGCAAGAATTGCTAATGAATGTCTTTCTGTCCTCCTTGCACTTTGATTGCAAGCTTTTCCAAATATAAAATAAGTTATTCTAAACTTGTATTAAAGTGTTGCATTGATTATGCCATCTCCCTTTGCAGATGTTCTTTTTCACCAATAGAGAAGTCTCAGTTGATGAGGCTGAGTTCTGGGAGAAGAGTTATTTATTACGAATACTACAACATAGCAAGTTAGGTTCAGAATTCTCTTCCACAAATTATGTCAATGATTCTGTCCCAGCATCAAATGGCAAGGAAATGGACAGGAGGGATTCCATCTCTTTGTCTAGTACAATTAAAGGAAAAGAACCAAGAAGCATTAGAGACCGTCCAGCTTGTCCCTTTTTTATTAATGATTTGGCTAAATCAATAGTTTCTGCTGGAAAATCTTTGCAGCTTATGCGCTATGCACCTAATTCTTCAGTGAATTGTAGCAAAGAAAGTAATTATGAGGTTGGAAGTACCAAAAATTTTAACGATGGTTTATATCCTGCTCAGAGAATGGCTGGGCTAACCTTGCCGGAAGTTTTTTCTATATCACTAGTTGGACTTGTTGGTCACGGTGACCATGTCTGTAAGTACTTTTGGCAAGAGAACTGGTATGATATTGTAAATGTTTCTTCCTGTGCATCTTATGTAAATGAGGAAAAAATAGATAATGATAATAATGAAAAATTAATTGCTCCACCTTATTCAGAGAAGACTTGGTATAAGTTCTTGATTGATACATTATCTCAGAAAAGATCAGCTGACTTAAAGCTAAAATATGAACATGTAAATAATGACACATTAGAGCTGAGAGGGGCTATAGTTGTTGAAGATGAAGTGCTTCTCTCGAGGTCATACGTGGAAAATCCAGTTATTACAGTATGTCAAGCAAACCTCAGAAAGAATGGGAATGCCTTGAAAGCATTGAATTTATCTCAAAAATTCAGCTTGCCTTCATTAAATGATGAGAGTTTAAGAAGAGCTATATTTGGTGCAGAAAGTCCTGGATTTTCTGAGAGTGAAGGAACAAACTATACTTTTGGCTTTCACTTTGGTGAATCTGAATACCTTCGCTCACAGGACGACAGAAAGCTGTTAGAAATGTTATTTCCTTTTCCCACTATTTTACCTTCATTTCAGGTATTTGTACTTGGTAGTCTGAGCAGCTTTAGATCTAGGATGCAGTACTTTGGTATATTGAACAGATATTTGATTTGAAAACAGGATGATGTTCCTGTGTCAGAGCTCTTACCTTTCCAGAGAAACAGCAGTCTTATTTCAAGAATTCTTCGATGGATGCAAAATGTTGACCTAAGAACTACTCCACTTCCTCTAGTTATTATGCAGTACTGTCTAACCGTCTACATTCAGAAACAGGTATATTAAATTAAATCATCTATCATTCAAGATTTAGGAGTATAACAATATATAATTGCTATATTTTTAATAGGACAGGTGGATTATATTGGAGTGAATATGCTGTTAAAGTTGATGAATGAATGGAGATTGATGGATGAGCTTGCAGTGTTGAGAGCTATATACTTGCTAGGTTCAGGTATTTGCTTATTATTTAAATTGTTCTCGTACTTTTAAATATCATATTGTGCTCGAATTTGTATTTTATCACTTTAAGCTGGATTGGAATGGAGTCGCCTAGGTCTCTGTTTCCTGTGTTAATTTGTTTCTTGTGCAGGTGACTTGCTGCAACACTTTTTGACTGTACTTTTCAACAAGTTAGATAAGGGTGAAGCATGGGATGATGATTTTGAATTAAACACAATATTGCAGGTAAATTTACTTTTATTTTTGTTAAATTGTTACTCTATGCTATCTCCTCTAGTATACTTTTTTGGTTCTACACTATAGAGTCCATTAATTTGCTGCAATTTATTCTTAAAGTTAGACTAGGATATTGGTTTGAATTTATGGAATGGGTTTTCATTGAAATGCTTGATAAGTGACAAAATTTGTAAGGTCTCTGGCTAATTCAATCTACAAAGAGGAACTCAGCACCCTATCTATGCATGACTAACTTCATATGATATGGGGCTTTTTAATGACTGTATCTGTTTCTTATGCATTGGTTTATTTGTCTATAGATATATTACTTATTGACATTATTTTTGATAACCATATAAACTTCCTCGCATGTTATGTACTGGTTTCGAATTGATTGCAGCGCCATCATTTCTAATTCTAGATTCCAATTCTACCTAGCATGCAAGAATTTAACCACTGTAAAAACCATTCTCATCTGTAATAGTTTTATTGTAGAGTTTTCATATAAAGTCCATTTTGCTATTGGTATTTTTGAGGTATATTGAATCAATGGCAAAATGATTGGACATGAAGTTCTCTCACAAAACATCAAAATAAATCCTTTGAACAAAAATGGGCTGGATGTTAAATTGTGACTTGTACCTTCTATATTGGTTTGGCAAATTGGTAGTGAATAAAGGATAGAGTTCATGAGATATGGCTATAGTATATACCTCCCATTATGATGGATTGTATTGTATACTCCGGCTTATTTGATAAGTTAGGAATCTTTATATGCCTTCTTTTTTATACTCTTTTTTGTTCATAATCTATCTGTGCATATCAACTACAGGAATCGATCAGAAATTCTTCTGATTGTATGCTGTTAAGTGCTCCAGATTCATTGGTAGTGACTATAACCAAAAATCGTGTTGACAGTGATGAGGAAGGTAGCACAGCTGGTTCTGTTTTAAGCACTCCTCGTCAAAGTCATGTCAATAGCTTTGGAATTAATGGCCTTGATATGCTAAAATTCACGTATAAGGTCCTTCTTAGTCAGTTTATTTTCCCTTTCTAAATGAATTCCTACCTATTTAAGAATATGAGCTTCCTTACAAAAAAATAAAAGGTAAATTGTAAATTTTGGAATTTGCAGGTCCCTTGGCCTCTTGAACTCATTGCAAATACAGAGGCAATTAAGAAGTACAACCAGGTTTCTGGCTTGCTTTTGGGATGTTTTATCATTTTGCCTTTTAATTATTTTCATCATACAGATTATGATTTCTGTTCCTACTATCTGGTTGGTCTTTTGTACTGACGTTTTCTACTTATAATTTAAATAAATATTTATTGTAGGTGATGCGGTTCTTGTTGAAGGTCAAGCGTGCAAAATTTGTATTAGATAAAGTGCGGAGATGTATGTGGAAGGTACTTCCATACATTATTCCCTATTTCTCTTCGGTGAAGCATGTCCTCCCTCGTCTAAATCTTTCTTGGAATAAACTTAGCTATCTAGTTTTGTATTTTGTTAAATTCCAGACATCTGCAGCAAGGTTTTTGAAACTTCAATCGTCATCTGCAGGGTAGGGGATCTGCTACAAACTACAGAAAGCATCATTTGTTAGTGGAGCAGAAACTCCTTCATTTTGTGGATGCTTTTCACCAATATGTGATGGATCGGGTAAGAACATTGTTTTAAGATAATTATAAAAATAATTGCTCTGAAAAAATATTTTGCTGCAAATCGTAGTATATACATGGCACATATTAATTGGCAATTTGGCATTGAACACAAATAATGGTAGGGCCTGCTAGCCTACGAATAGAATGGCTAGTTGTAATTGATTTTAATGCCTTCTAATTCCTTTTATGATAATAACACAGTGTAATCTTCCCATCCAGTATACACTCTTGCTTGCATGGTTCTGCATCTTGTGAAGGGAACCTGAGCATTTTTATCTGTCACCACAATTTCTATGCAGGTATATCACAGTGCATGGCGTGAACTATGTGAAGGTATGACTGCAGCAAAATCTCTGGATGAAGTCATCGAAGTTCATGAGGCTTACATGTTATCAATTCAACGGCAATGCTTTGTGGTTCCTGATAAGCTGGTGATTTATCATGTCTCTTAATTTGGGCGTTTGTGTTCTCCTTTTCATTATGTTTTGACTAGTTTATTTATAAATTATTATGGAGCAACCTTCAATAGTCTTAGCATTCTTTATTGCATTCAGGGGGCTATTATTGCCAGCCGCATCAACAGCATCCTTGGCATAGCTTTAGACTTTTATAACATACAGCAGACATTAAGTAGTGGTGGAGCTGTTTCTGCCATCAAAGCAAGGTGTGAGATGGAAGTGGACCGGATAGAGAAACAGTTTGATGAATGCATTGCTTTCTTACTTCGGGTATTCTTCTAAAGAACTTATGTTAACACTGCCGCTACTGTGTGACTGCCAGTTCTATTTGGTCTTGAGCTGCAAATAATTGGTTCTTTATACTATGACTAAAATATATATGCAGCATTATTTTACTCATGCTGGTGTTTATGTAAATATTGAAGAGAAACTAGGCTCTCAAGAAATTTACAGATCTATGATATGCGTATCGAATATGCTACCTATCTTATATAGCTATAATAGGATATGATACATGCAAGGTACATATTTAAAGAAACATATAAAACTTCGTAAACATAATAAATATTCAATTGCAATTGTGCAAATCCAAATTGAAATCATATTTTTTAGACATTGTCAAAGTAAAAAACTTTAAATCATTGTCATTATAAATTACTTTCTATTATTACATATTGAAATAACACTATCAATCTCATTACTTTTTTAAAATAATTCATAAGGAGAACAATTTCTGTTTGGTTTACAAAGAGACAGTGTCTCTATAATACACATACTTGTATGTTTCTTTAGTTTATTGGATATAAATGCTTTAAAAGATTTGACACTTCACCAACATGTATTGGTGAAGTATTCAAAACTATGGTATCAGATACGTGAAACAAATAAGAGTATCTCTACTTTGTAGGTTGAACACTTCATGGATACGCATGAAGCAAACTGAAGTATTGGTGCTTCATAACAAAATGCTCACTCACATGAATTGTGTGCTTGCTATTGAGTGTCACAAAGTGGGAGTAATATTATAATCTATGATATGCTCTGTAACAGTCAGTTAGGCAGATTTATCTTATATTAACGACAACAATGTCTTCAAGTCAGAGGAAAATAATTTGGACCTATAGAAGCCCAAGTTAGATGAGTTGATTAGATGCGTGATAGAAGTGATTTGAGGTAGAAAAACATTTAACAAAAACTTAGAACGGATATAGATATTGTTCTTTGAAAGAACAAAATCGTGTTACTTAATCCCCGTGGCTGACTCCACCTAGAAGGAAAAGGCTGTGGTGACTTTTTTTGTGCCCTCAAACTAACAGTGCTTGTGGAAAAGAAAATCATTGAGGAATCATAGTTGACTACCCAATCAAACATAGTTTAGTTTGGTTCTTGATTTGATACGCAACTATTTCTTTTCTTGAATTTTCTTTCAACGCAATAAAATGAGGTGAGGAATGATTAGTGTTTATGCTATTTCAATACTTTTTTAGTAAAACAGTTATATTTTATTACAAAATAATGATATGCTTTGTTATGGAAAGTGATTATTCCATAGATTTTTAATATAAAAAATAAAAGGTACATCATTATGAATCAAAATAGAACATGATGGTATCATATAGTGCTGAGGAATGATTATCCCAATATTTGTTTGGTATCATTTTACTCGTTTACCTATCGCATAGTGCTAGTAAATTTTATTTGCATTTAAGGCCGCTTGGCATGCTGAGATTTGATCACTACCAGAAGAATCTTGTCGTACCTTTACCCTTTCTTTCCCCTCCCCCATCTTCCGGAAAAGAGAAGGTGAATGTTGTTTTTGAGTACTTATAATATAACTCGTACCCTGGATTTTTCAGGTTTTGTCATTCAAATTAAATGTGGGGCACTTCCCTCATCTGGCTGATTTGGTGACCAGAATCAACTACAACTATTTCTACATGTCTGCTAATGGGAATTTAATGACGGCCTCCAGTTCTGGAAGCGTTACTTCAAGGTTGGCGAAGCCCCCTGGGTAGAACTATTTGGTATTAAGGTTGATTGTCAAAACTTTTATCTGAATATGAGAATGATTCTGCGCCTGCTTTCATGTTGTAAGTATTTTTAGAATATCCTCCATTTGCTTGATCTTTGAGCTTATTTAAGGGGGACAATTGAAAGCTGTTGTAACCCGTGTTGTTGTAACTGCCGAGCCACTTGTCGGGCAGGCTGCATGAGTGTGCATAGCAAGATATAATTTGTGTCCTTGTTATTGTCAGCTTGCTTGGTTTAATTTATTTTAGCTTATCATATTTTAACAAGCTTTTAAAAATAATCTTTGAATATTAGTAATCAGTGTCTCAAGGGTCCTAGCAAGGAATTAATAATAAAAGGTTATTAGAAATTACGTGATGAATGCATTGATGAAAATCGTGGCAGGGCGTATCGATATTTTTAATATAGGCATTTACTTTTGATTTTCAACAGTGTTTTAGAAGTAATAATATTTATTGTCATTGTTTCTCATTAACATAACCTAAACTTGAGTAAGTCTCGTGCCGCAAGATGCGACACAAACGTTCAAGGTTGAGAACTGTCAAAGTTCTTGAATCTTGATGGACATCAGGACTAGCTTCATCCAACAAGGATTTAGAAGGCATCCCAGGATGAACACCTGATGCAAGACTATAAGAAACACAATTCAGACACTGAAGAGCGACACAGTACAGTAGTGGAAATGTAGATCACGACTAAATACAAGAAATCGAAGATAGCAATGTCATGAAATTCCCAATAAGTATGACAACAGCGAAAAGGTTATTGCACGTACAAGGTGCTTTAGATAAACCCTGAATTCTTCCAAACGATTGTTGCACGTAAAAAATGCAAATAGTGGCTTTATACAATAGTTGTACTCTTGAGAAAGCTCTAGGCTGTTGTTTTGACTTCTCGAGAAAAGGGTAACCCCTTTTTCTCTTCAGATATTCCACTTTTCTGATTTCTTTCGCCTTTCCTTTCGTCATTTAACAATTCCCTTGAGGTTCCTTACAGATTTTCTGATTTTGTAAGTAGCTTCGAATTATAGTGAGAGTTGGTCCAACTCAATCTAATTTATATATTATTTTAAAAGTATATTTTTTAGATAGTTATGTATTATACATTGAGATAAGTTTTTAACTTAATATACAACATTTGTTTGATATTAAATTTAATTGGTATATTATGTTAAAAGTAGGTTCATCTATTCTTGTTTTGTAGGTTTTCATGTTATAACTTAAGTGGATGTAGGTTTCCAACATCTCAGATTAGAAATAGGTCATTAAAAGTGTAAAAGAGATATTTATAAATGATAATCTTATTGAAATGGACACTCATACAACATTAGACTATAAAAAGTCGATGGTGAATTGTCCAGATTTAGTTGGATTTATTAAATTTCATGTGGAGTGTGGTGAATAAGTAACTGGTTAACTTTTTTAGTAAAAAATAATCATCATACTACCGAATGTGTGAATCAATTAGTGCAACATATTTCTATTTAATAAAATGTTTGGCTTCAAGTCCTTAGAATATAATTCTTTTAAATATTTTGAGAAAGTTTTGTTGCATTCTTTTCATCTCAAATAGAATTATCTTCCATAAAAATGTGATTTAGAAAAAATCCATGCTTCTACATACAATATGATAATAAAAAAAGGAAAAAATAAATAAATTTGTTTGACGATTCTCTATATGAAAAGATGAAAGGTTAACCATCCGAGTTTTACAAACAAGTTATTCTTCGTTAAAGTTTACTATCCAAGTCTTGTTTTATGCATATTTTACCATCACTTAAAAAGATTACACATTTTACTATTATACTGGTAACAAATTCATATTTATAAAAGTTAATGATAAAAAAAAGTTGTAGATTTATACACATTAACACTTTGTTACATATTTAACAAGTTGATAAAATAAGCAAGATTTGACAATCTATGATAATAAAAGGTGTGAAAAAGAAAATACAAGTTGTGAAATAATAATCTACAACAATATATTTACACCTCTATATGTACATAGTTTCTTATATACAATAATATATGAAGAGGATACACCTCGTGTACACAATTTTTTATAATTTTACTCTTTAAATAATTATGTTTTTAAATTCAAATAATTATTTAGAATAAAAAATACTACAATAAAATTAAAATAAATTATTTATTTTTATAATTATTTTTAATAAAAATATTTTTAATTAAATAATACATTTTATTTCATTAATCCTAACAGTAGTAATAGTAATAATAATAATAATAATAATAATAATAATAATAATAATAATAATAATATTATTATTATTATTATTATTATCATTAAAAAAGTAATAAAGTGTCAAAAGAAAACAAAAAGAGAGACCGAAAAGATTGCTTTTGTAGTTTGTGCAATATTGCCAAACTAGTAATCAGAGTACACTCTTCTAGATACCCTTTCACCTCATAATGATCTACGCTACCAAAATCTACTTCTACATCAGTTTCTTCTTGTAACTGGATTTTTATGCCAATTTTTTACCTAACACGAGTAATATAAAATTTGCATCTTCTGACCAGTTGAAATCTTTTGAACTTTAACAATCAATAAAAGAATAAGAATAAGTGAGCAGAGTCAATTATGGTACGTGGACTACGAATTCTAAGTATGAAAACGCACGAGATTCCAACATTTTCGGTTGGGTGAACATGCTCTGGAACAAAGTCTTCATTTCAAATCACACTTAGCGAGTGGGTAATTACCAGAATTGAATAGAAATTGGAAGCCAACACTGGTTGATTAATGTCGAATGATGTTATATAAACTCATAGTACCACTGAATCACATCAGACACAGCAAAGAACATGGATTTCACTAGCACTAGAATCTTGGCTCAAGGTGTATTTGTCTTCCTTGTGCTTTCAAGCGTGGCTGAGGGGACAGAGCCCAGAACCATTTTGGTCGGAGACTCCCAAGGTTGGCGTGCGGGCACCAACTACACGCAATGGGCCATTCAAAACAGCCCCTTCCACATAAATGACACATTGGGTAAAAAATGAAAATTTAATTTCTTAATTGTAAATATAGTTATGTTATGGATTGATTGATTGATGGGTTGATTTTTTTGGGAGGTGAAGTGTTCAAGTATCCCCCGCCAGGAAATTCAACGGCTCCGCAGAGCGTGTACTTGCTCCCAAACTTATGGAGCTACATAACGTGCGAATTCCGAGGAGCAAAGTTGTTGGGGAACGCAAGTGAAGGACATGACGAGGAGTTTAAGGTTGCACTGAATGAGTCGAAGCCATATTACTTTGCCTCTGCAGAAGGCAACTCTTATGACTGCCTTGCTGGTCTCACCAAGTTCATCGCTGCTCCATCGACACGTTCCACCTCCTCTTAGCTCAATTCCTTTCTCACCCATTCCACTTTTCACCACCACATTCAATAATTTCCACCATTTCTGTGGTTGCTGTCATCTTGTGTTTTTCTCTTTTAATACAATAAAACTGCATTTGCTCAGCATCGTTTTTTGGGTTTACGTGGCCCGTTGTTGTTTGCTTGGTCCGACCCGCTTTACCAAATGACACAGGCCCAAATAACAATATTCTTCCTATTCCACTTTTTCTGTCTGATGTTTAACGTTTTCACGTTGATATTAAAAATGGAATTAATATTTTCACCTTTGCATAAAATATTATACATGTTTTTAATACATTTTAAAATCTTTTTGTGTTAATTACTAATTACTTTAACTCTATCGGCTTTGAATAGTGTTTAAAATTTAATACATCATTACTTTCGTAAATGATAAGTAGTTCAAAATATTTTCTTTCACAACATCATATAAAACACAGAGGTGGAAATAAAATATTGAATTTCAATTGTCACACAATCGTAGATATGTTTATATTATTCAATACTAGTCCTAACAATTCCAGAAACACATTATTCGCTAGTTGGCCAAATCCATTTTACGTAAATATTCACAATTGATGGCAACATTTTACTTAAACTTTTGAATTTAATATTCAAATCAAATATGCAATCTTTTATGGACCAAATATGTAGTCCCGTACGAAAAATATACATAAATAAATTGCCAAACAATATTAAACCTAACAGCCTTTTTATTGCCAAAATATGATATTATCTTTTTAATTAATTATTTAATGGACTGATATAATATTATATATATATATATATATATATATATATATATATATATATATATATATATATATATATATATATATATAAAAGTAATGACATATAATAGAAAAATGTTAACCATACTTATTATTATTGACTAAAATTTAATAAAAATGAAATAAAAAGTATATTCCACTTCTTATTTAATCCGTCTATCTCGTGATTTTATAATTTTTTAAAAAATTTAACCAAATAATAAAATGTACGAATGTTTTACTAGCACTTCTTTAGACATTGTGTATAAATATTCAACATTTTATCACGCATGTATTTATAAAGGAATTAAAAAATAATGAGAATATATTATTCATTAACATTTTAAAAATATATTAAATAATTATATTTCAAAATCTTAAAAGTGAAGTAAAAATTATAAATAGTATATTATAACACCAAAATTGTGAGTCACTTTTATTTTTCACACATTTTACATTCCAACCTTTATTGCTTTTATTTATTCCAAACCTATTTTAACTGAAATTAATTTGTAGAATTAAGGTTATATATAAGCTTAAAGTAAAAGAAAGTTATAGTTGGCCACCGAAACACGCGATAAGTAAATCTTGGATTTATTGCGTAACAAGATGGTCATATTTTTACTGTCTTAATTAGAGAAAATTTAATCTCGCTGCTCTGTCACTGTTCCTTAAAAGCAGCGCAAAACGCTTGGTTTCATGATTACACTTACGCGCTAATGTAGAAGATTAGTAATGTGATTTACGATACTGCTCACAAAGCTCATCATTAATGATGCTCATCACACTACCTAGTTTAGGAATATTATATATTAGATAACTGAGGCAAGTTCGTGACATGTGAATTCGTCGAAGTCCCAGAAAAGGAATAAAAAAGTGAGGAGCAAAAGTTTATCTAGCTAAAAGTGAAAAAAGCATACCACAATCATAGTATATTAACGTTTGATCGATGATGAAATGTAACTTATGAACTAATAAAATATGAGTAGGCACCATGTGATATGGATGTTAAACGTTGTGTGACTGAGTCAACAGGGAAGTCTTCAGGTGCAAGTTAAAGCCGTGGCCCCTCCACTATACTCTATTCCTAGCTATGGTCTGCTTCTGCTGCTGCTGCGTTTTAAATGCTTTTACTAAGTTTGTCTATTTTTCGTAGAATCATAGGCTTCATCATCAATAATCAACTTCTTTAGGAATCAGGAATATACGACATTATACCTCAGTTTTTGGCTGTACACATGCTACGTACGTACCCACATTCTCGTCGTCTTCTAATATACAATTCATCTTATTTTAATCCAAACGATACGATTTTTAAAGGGTGTGAAGAAAAAACAAGATCAAATGTGTTTTAGGTTTCTTCATTTTTACTTACTTTTTTATTTTAATATTTTAGATTACTTTTAGTATAAAGTTATTGATTTGGTTCTTGCGTACATGATTTGATTCTAACTTCTGATGTTATGTTTGACTAATTGTTTCATATTTTAAAAAATATATTACTTGTAGTTTTTATAATGTGACATAATCAATGTTAAATAACTTACATTTAAACAAACAATTAGAAAATTAAATAACTTTTAAATATTATGTGAGAATATTATAATGAAATAGTTCTTAAAGAAAGGAGGGAATGGAAGAGAGTGAAAGAATTGATAATTACATTTTGGTTCATGGGTGAGAGGAAGTTAAAATGGACGATACATACTTTTTTGATCTCTCTCTATATATATTAAATCAATCAAATTATAAATTTTTTCAAATCATTCTGTTATTCCTTATTTATTTTTATTTTACCAAACAATTAAATATTTAATTTAATTTTTATTTTCTTTGTGTATTTTCTTTAATTATTTTTTTTCTAAACCAAAACACCATAAGATAAGGTCTTTTTTTCCCTCCCCTAATAGAAACGACACTCAAATTTGAAGGTATTTGTCGTTTCCTGGTACTGGTGTGTTTTTTTTTTATGATTTGCTGATCTTCAAAACTGCATCTGCAGATATGGCAAGTTTGCTTACATGCTTATCCATTTCTTTATCTTACAAAGGCCAGCCTGGACTTGGTTTCCACGCGGCGCAAAAAAAAAACAACTTTGACATTTTAAAAAAATTATTTACATATTTTAACTTTTTTATTTTTTTTATTATTCAATTATCAGTTAATTAATTGTAAATTTTAACTTTTTATATGTTAATAAATTCAATTTTTTAAAAATAAATTACATTTCACTCTTGTTAATATTTAAAGAGACGTGTTTTTTTTTTCTAAGCTAACAACTCACTATTTATTATAAGCTAAAATCTATTAAGAACTATACAATTATGAAAACACCTCACTAAATATAAAGTAAGACGTATAAAAAATTGTTATTTTCAGTGCATCAAGTGTGTTCCCTTGTTTCTTTACGTATATAGAATAAAGATTGAACCAATTGACACTGTCATTCACCGAAATCAAAATTAGAAAAGAAAAACTTGGACACAAACAAAAAAAAATATGAAATTGTTTCGAATAGTATTTTAAAAATGGACCAAAGTGACGAGTTATGCCTAAAAATAGATCACGTATCACATACATACATACATAACTAAACAAGCCTGTATAAAAACTAGTCCATCAACTATAAAAGCAGTCAAATTTGGGAAATCAGTAAAATAACGTAAAAAACGGGCAAAAGCCCAGTTCACAACACGTGGGTAAAAAAAAAAGTTGAATGCAACGTCATTTTGAATCTGTTCTTAAGAAAATTTATCTTCAAATATGCCGTTTTAATTTTTATTCTAGCTGTATACTTGTTTCTCTGTATTAATTAAATCTATACACAATATATATTTTGTTTAAATTTTAAATTTAGTTTGAACGTTACAAACTATAAAAACTAATTTATTTATAATATTCAGTGTTATTAAGTTACGATATTATGTTTAAATGTTAGTTTATATTATCTACTTTTTTATGTCATCAGTTAAAGAGTAATATTGATTTTATCATAGTTCAATCGCGATTAGGTTATTAAATCTTGAATTAGTTTCTTAATAAGCTTAGTGATGATTTGAAACTACTGATTTTGAACATTTGGTACTGAATGCATATATTTTGACTACTCTTATTTTACTTTCTATGTAATGAATTATACGCGATTTTGAGTTATAGGTCGGTATCTATAAATAGGAAATAGGATATTTCGTTTGCGGAAATTGTAGAAACTTTGTATCATCCGATTCTCTCGATTTTCTATATTTTCTATTTTTAATTCTCTGTAACAAACTCGTAAATGACACCAGCACAATGCCATGAGTAGCTTGCGTTCAGAATGTTAATAAAAGACAAGCCTTTTCATTAATTTGAATAGGAAAAAGGAGAATTACAAGTTATGAAAATAGAAAGCGTGTATCGATAACGACAAATTCAGATTCTGCTCCTTTTATATTTTATTTTGGGATAATACACGCATTTTGCCATTGATTTCTCATTCCCGTGAAGTGGAATTCCTTAAAACATTTGTGTAGAAGTGTGGACTCAATAGGAAAGTGTGAATGAGACTAAATGTACATCAATTACCAAACACAAAAGGTATGTCGTTAACAAGTTTAGAATTAACAACACTTTATTATCCTACGTACTTTTGCTTGTTTTTATTTGTCCAAGGTTGGACCCTGTAGTTGATTCTTCCCAGCTCCGCTACCAAAAACAAATGCAACTAAGGTTTTTGGCTATACCAAGTTGCGTTTTCTGACCTAGGCACTTCACCAGTTGCCACCTTCTACCACCCAGTAAGCCAAATTCACAAACAAATACGTTAGATTTTTCCCCAAATATAATAAACAAAACTTTCCTTAACAAAATCGCGAAATGCCTGTCGGAGCGGTGTTTCCAAAATAAAATACTCTTAAACTGAAGAGAAAACTGCTGTTAACAGCTGAAGCCAGAAGAGTTTAATTCCCTGATCCGTAAAATCAAATCGCACAACGGTATACTCGAAAGGGAAAAAGACAAAAACAATTATAATTTCATTTAATGAAATTTCGAGTTATCAGAGAAATTGGAAGACACATATTCCCTCACTTCTCTCGCGATCACATCTCTCATCATATCCCAAAACCCCGCCGGCGCATTCTCCGCCGAAGCCCGGTGGTCCTCGGCCACGGCAGCGTTAGAGATACCGGGGGGAGCGAGAGTCAACGCGGTCAACGGGTCATCCTCGAACGAGTGAGAAGGGGCAGAAGAAGTGGCGCCTTCGCTGTTGGCATTATTAACATTAATGTCGAGAAAAGCCTTGGCTTTTCGCTTGAGCGTGGAGTTCCAGTGGTTCTTGACGGCGTTATCGGTTCGGCCCGGTAGCAAACGGGCAATGGTGGCCCACCGGTTACCGTACTGGGCGTGGGCGGCGATGATGGTCTCGTCCTCTTGGGGAGAGAAGGGGCGGTGCTGGACGGTGGGGCTGAGCTGGTTGCACCACCGCAGGCGGCAGGACTTGCCAGACCTGCCCTTAATGTAGCGGCTGATGAGGGACCAGTTCCGGGCTCCGTAACGGTCGACGAGGCGGGTGAGGATCCGATCCTCCTCGGCGCTCCACGGGCCTTTGATTCTGTGGTGGTTGTTGTGGTTGGACTCGGAAGAGGAAGAGTCAGAGGAAGAAGAGGTGGTGGAGGAGCTTCTGTTCAAAGCTTCCATTGGAGAAAGGAGGGGGTTTTGTTGTTGAGTTGATTGGGTTTATATACGGAGATAGTGGGGTGAGTTGAAGTGAAAGGTGCATGCAGCGTGAATTATAACAGGTAACGGGGAAGAGGTAGAGCGAAGGGTACTTCCAGGAAAGTGGGGTTTTGTATAGTTGGTGGGTGTGGGACTCTAACTACTATGACTCTTGAGATGCGATTTGTTTTCATATCTATACTAATACCATCTGCTCCTCAAAACGAGCTTTCTCGCTGGCACGCTCTGCATTCCTTACTTTCTTTGACCATTTTCTCCTCTTTGAAATTTCCTCACCACCTTCATTTTACATTTCTTTATTACTACTGCTACTACTACTCTTCTTTTCGCACCCATTGCTTTCTCTCATCAATCATATAATATTATGCTTCCCACCTTTCTTAATTATTCTGTCAACTTCTCCTTACTAGTTTGGCACTTTCTAATTCATAACAGTTAGCCTCTATTTAGGCATCCTCAGGTTAGAATAAGAAACATATTCTATATTCCATTTCACACGTCTATGCTACTATTTACACTCCAAATATAGTCACTATATACCATTGCAAAACCCCACCCTATCAACCAGCTGTAGAGAGGACTTTATTTATATATATACTCTACTTTTTCTGTCATTTTATTTCTATCCTTGTCTTCTTCTTACTTTTTAAATTTTTCATCACGTCATTTATTATTCTTTTGCTTATTATCTCTCTTCCTTCCATATTTTCATCCGTACATAAATAAATACAACACCTTCATTCTCCTAATATCGACTTCCTTTTCCTATGATTTTTTTATATATATCTTTGTTAGAATGAGCTTAGTTGATAAAAACTGAGAGGAAGAAATCCAAGAGAAAGGAAAGATAACAAAATCATCGTCCACGAGGAGGGAAATCATCGAAAATAAACGGGATCACATGTTTATCCTTCTTTCTAAAACGAGAAAGGAAAAGCTAAAGAAATGTCTTGTTGTGTATTAACCAACTGAAATGTTTTTACTTTTTTGTATTTTTTTTAGTTAGAAACATTTATTTCATATTATTTTCTACTTCCTTTTCATTCATTTTACTTTCTTTTACTTTGTTTTCTAAACCAAATATATCATTGAGTATTTATTACATCTTCTACTCCAACCTTATTAGAAGACCCAGTAAAAATTATATTTAATCTTTTTTACAAGATTCACAATATATCTTCTATTAATTATTATTTTACGAAAGTATCTTAAATTATGAGCTTTTTACTCAGTAAATAATAAATAAAATACAATAACGTCTTCTTACTTTCTAAATTTTAGTTTTATCTTGTGTAAAGAAACTTTTGAGAATCTTAATTTAATTATTCCAATGTATTAACTTGAATAAGATGAAGAGAGTATAAATAATTTGAGCATAAATTAGGAAGAAAGGACTAACCAATGCTACGAAGACACAACTTAAGAAACTAAACTATTTTTATTCAGGTGCATAAAATTATATTTTTCTGATATGTTTTTAATTTTTTTATATACTCTACAATTAAAAAAATCTTCCTTTTAATTGGTCGACAGGATCTTAAAATAATAATAAGAAGTTAAAAAAACCAGTTTATTATATTTTTCTATTTCTGTCTTTGTTCCCTCCCTGGAGTGCCTTTAAAAGGGGATAAGTATGGTGGGTTGGTGTAGGGAGGAGTAGGATTTTAGGCACAGTGAGCTAGAAAATAAAGAGATAAAAAGAGGAGTTGAATTTAAAAGTGATTATGGTAGTGAAAAATGAAGGGGGATGGTAAGTTGATAGAACATTAGGTTTAAGGGTAGAAGTGGTTGTTAATTGGGGTGCGTTTAAAACATGAGATGACAGAAAAAGTTGAGCTGTTTAGCACACAAGAAACGTTTTGTTTTATAATGTAAGAAAAATGGTAGCAGTAGAATACAAATATTACTAAAAAGGAGAGAGCAAGTGGGGTTGTAACCCTTTTTGACTACTTTTTGTTTGGGTGAGGGACATGGAGATACAGCTGTAATGTAAAAGAGAAAGAGAAATTTATCCATGCTCTGAATCTCAACTCTATCTATAACCAACCAATTATGTTGAGAGGGAAAGTAAATGAGTGAAGGTGGTGTGCAGCAATGAGTGTGTTAGCTGCTGCAAAACCAAAATCTTGTTATCATATTTTTAACCAAAATCATATAAAATCAAACACTTCAACTTCCTCCACGTAGGAAGGCCCCACTCCAGCCTGTAAGAATCTCACGTGATTCAAATTTAATCCCTTTGACTTTTTGGCCACTGGGTCCCACCTTTTCCACAAGACCCTCACCTCTCGCACCAACCTCAGTTACTACCACAGTTAATCCAATTCCACACTTTTCTCAACTCTCTAACCACTGGTATTTTTAGTTCCTTTACACATTTAATCCCTCTTATTTATTTTGCTTTTTGTTTCTCTCCCTGTCAGTGTTATTCTCATCTCAATGGAAAAATATTACAAACCACCTCACATTCATTGTTAACTAGTTAGTTAATATTTAACGGAATCGTTAAAATGACATTTTAATTTGTTGCCATAAGTACATTTCATATGTTCGTATTCACGTGATATTCTCTTTCACTGTTACATCAGTTCATATGTTTATGTCTTTTTATTGCATTGTCTTACTTCTTTTCCGTTAAATTTAATATATGTTATAATATTTGTTATTATACATTCACGTTAACATGTTATATCCTTGTATTTGTAAAATATGTTTTAGTTTCGTCCTTTATATACAGTGACTGAATAGAAAGATACACAACAAGCATAAAAACTAAATTCAAAGTGACGAACAAATTAATTAATGGTACACAAACAAGTAGCATTGGTCGATATTAATTGCTTAAATATTATAGCATTGGTCGAGACTAATTGCTTAAATATATAATTTATATTATATATTTGTTATGTGATCTGCACTAAATGTAGAATATAATCATACATTACTATGTGATCATTTTATTGTATTCCTTTTTTGTTACATCATATTTTTTAATCTTATCAAATCAATGATTTAAGAAATCTGTATCTAAAAAAAAGAATAAATATATTTTATTATCAAAAACATTAAAAAATATGGGTTGATTAATATTTTTAAGTGAAAAAAATAATAAATATCAAGAAGATGTATGAAGCAAATCTTAAAATAAATAAAAAATTTGCAGTAATAATTATAACTTGATTTTTTTGCTATGATAAATATTTTTTAATAGATTTGATCGTGTAAGTAGAGCATGGAAAAAAAAAAAATATTTACACTAAAAAAGTGGGAGAAATTGTTCGGTGAATAAAAAATATAAAAAATGAGTAAAGCAGATGCTTAAAAGTACTTTCTGAAAAAAGGGGAGGAAAGACGAGGTAGTAGCCGCCCACGTGGCATAACTAAATTGGTTTGGGAGTGTTGTCATCTTAAACAAGAGAAGCAGTTGGACAGTTGATAAAAACAGCTGGCACCAAACTCTAAGGCACCGACTTTTTCGTGTGTCGTTACATTCCGATTATAACTACTCATGGAATACGACTCAGAAATCAAACAAAAATAAATAAATAACTAGCATATCTTTTTAAGCTGTTCTGTAGGAAAGGTAAAAAAAAAAAAAACTTCAAAGCGTCTGTATATATTATGTATGTATAATTCATCTAAATACCTTAAAAATAAAAAAAACCAACACGTGATCACAAAAAGTCAAGATTTTTTATATTACGAAAAGCCTCTTTTTTTTCACGCTTTTTCCGTCCAGTTTTGGAGAGAGCTAAGATTATGACAGGACAAGAATTTTTCTCTCTCCCTCTTATGTCTATCATGCTTTGTTTGACCTTGGGAACAAAGATTAAAAAGAGTGAAAGAAAACATAAAAATAAATTTTAAACTGTATTCGGTATAAAAAGTAAAAAAAAAAAAAAAAAAAACACATGCAGAATAACATGATTATTTTGAATAATATTATAAATAAAGGATTTTTTTTTTTCATCTTAAACTAAAAGAGAAAAAAGGGCAATGTTTTGGAATTTGAATTGTGTTGAGGATTGTTTTCATGATTCTGATATGACCTAGATTAGGCGGGTCGGGTACGGGTCGGGTGAGGTGGAAGCAGAATAATGTTAGGTGGGTACGTAAGCGGATAGAGAGGCAGTTGCAAAGTGGGGCCCGAATTAGAGCATGAATGTTTGATGCAGATTTAAATGGGCCCGGGTGTGTCCCCTTCCAACCCATTTGCCCGTAGAACCGGGCCCACTTCCTTTCTTCCGCCTGTGCTAACCGCTAATCCAAATTGCAATTGTCCTCTTCACCCTTTTCGTATCGCGTATGCATGCCTCCTCTGTTATTATTTTTGTTACGTATTTATTTCTAAATAAAACTTCTGTAACTTCTGCACTCCCAATGGATTTGTTTGCTACTTTTCATTCAATATTACGTCTAAATAGTTTCCTGAATTTATTATTTTACATTTAAATTATTCAAATCACATGTATATGATTAAGAACAATATATGATTTACAGTTTTAATACTTGAATTCAATCATCATGCACTTTAATATAAAACTTTTTATTTTTGCCTTTAATCGATAAAAAATATCTTCCATATGAAACTTTGACAAATGACTGAGTAGGAAATAGAATGAAAGTTTAAAAATTTAATTGCCAAACATGAAATTTGGAAAGAAAAATCTACTATTGCTACTTTAAAGTAAAAGATGCATTCGAGCTTTTTATACTCTGTAAAATCAATTTTATAAGATTAGATTTATATCCTACTTGTATTATAATTTAATTATATTTTTGATATACTTAGAATCTGCAACACATTACCATCCTTAACTAAAAAGTTTTATAATTTTTTTTGAGAATAATGTTTTAAAAATAAGTGTTTCAAAAACATTATTTTAAAAAACTTTATAACATATTTTGTATAAAACTATGGTCCCAAATAACTAAAATACACGTAGAAATGGGATATAATGAAACATGAAAATATTTATATTTATTTATTTATTTACTTTCGGTAAAGACTTTTCTGTAAATTCTATGACTACGATTATTATTTCTGAGTAATTCAAAAACACCCTTGATGAATTTTAAGTTCAAAATATGATTTTTTTTCATTCCATTTTTAGATATTATTTTAGATTATCGATTTTTGGATTTTTTTTAATAAATATTTGACTGATTTTGGTTTCTAAAATTTTATATGTTAATTTTTTTAATTATTAGGTGACAAGGCAACCTTGATTTTTACATGACTTCTAATATAGTACATAAATTTGATGTAACAATTATATGTAATTTTTAAAAACTTATGCGTTTTAATTTTTTATTTTTTCACAACATTCATTTTTAGTTTCTCAATATTGTGATCAATTTTACTCCTTCCACCTTTTTGTCAAAACAAACCCAAACTCGTAGAAAAACTGAGGTTGGGTTGAGTTGAATAAGGTAATTTTTTTGTAGTTTGTTGTAAAACAAAATTTTGTCCACTAGCCTTATGCCAACAGTTCAACACGACCACACGTGCCACTCACACCACCCCACATTCTCACATACCCATTCAATTCAAAAATCTAAAAAGGTGTTTTTCAAAATGTTTTATTTTAATTTATGATGGGTCAATTTGTTTAACATATCAACTTGCGGTGGCCCAGGTTAGATCAATTAATTTAAAATAAAGGGGGTATTGTAAACGAGTTAAGAAATAAGAGTTTTAAATGATTGTAACTTGTATTTCTTATATATATATTTTTTTTTATTTTCAAGTTCACCGTCATGAAATAATTCCTAACAATTTTACAATTTGTAGGTGGTGAATTTTACCAATACACATATTTTTACATGTTTAATTCTAGTGCTAGTAACAACATTTTAACCTTTTATTTTAAACAATTTGCTTCCATAGACACACACTTTATACATTTCACAATGTCATTCTTCCACCTTACAGATTTTTTTTTTATTTGATTAATCTTCGATTATGTTCAATTTATATTTAATTTTGTATATTTTTCTTTCTTGAAAAACAAATTAATTATAAAATATCACTGATGAAATCCAATATCATAACTTATTTACATGAGAATATTTTTCCAATACATACAAAAATACATAATGAGAAGTTGTCAATTTGACTAAGCCTTAAAGTCCTCGGCTGATGATTAGTGTCGCAGTCTTATGAGAATAAAAATGAAGCAATATTGAGTTCAATATAAAACAATAATCTTGATAAAAAAAAATATAATCAAATATAATAGAAGTAATTGATATATTCCATTGTACTTTCAAATTCAGTATTTTGTGCAAAAATAATTTACCAATTCTTTATACAAACTCTTTTCTTGTTTTGGGTAAGTGTTATCCGAAGAATAACAAAGCCAGCTAAGGCCCAATTTCAGACGTATTAAGTTTTGGCCCTAGTAGTATGGGCTTTAAATATTGTCCGTGTTATGCTATCTGGGCTCATAAATTTTGACGAGTACAAACTCAAAATCTTCGAAGAAATAAGACGGCTTCTTCCCGTACTTTCATAGGTTGATCCTGTACTTTTATACATTTTTTAATTTTTTTAAATTATCCATTTTGAAAAGTCTCTTTTATCCTGTAAAGATTATATATGTTTTAACTTATAAAATAATCTATTCCAGAATATAAAATTTGATTTTTAAAATAGTCTATTCTGAAAGTTAAATTTTACATTCATAAATAGACTTTGAGACCTGGAAACAATTTCTGAAATGGATTATTCTGAAAGTTAAAAAATACACTTTCATAATATTTTCGGAATAGACCATTTCGAAAAAAAAAAAAAAACACTTCCATTTTTGCTTTTAGAATTGCTTATTCTCAAAGCTGTTTTTGGATTTAGAAATAACTCTTGAAATAAGATATTTTGAAAGCATTATGTCCTGAAAACTGTTTTCGGATTCAGAAATAACTTCCAAAATAAGATATATTTTGAAAGTATTACGAAAGTATATTTTTTTGACTTTCGGAATGATCTATTTTAAAGATAAAAATGAGATGTGTTACAGAAGGATAAACTAGACAATGCAATTTCTAATGAATGACAGTGTTGAGAAATTAAAAAGATATGGAGATGCGGGAAGAAGATATGGGGTGCAGGAAGAATCTCTCAAAAAATAATTATGTCAAATTTTTTTTCCTTTTTCGGTTTAGACTTCATTTACGATTCCTTAGTGTGAACGATGTGATGCTGTTAAATGGGCCTAGTAGAGGAATATGTCCAGTAATACAATATTTTGATTATTTTTCCTCTCAAATCTCCTTCTCTCGTATTTACCCCCAAAGTTGAAATTAAATTGTTAAAATAATATATTTTCTCACATTTAATCTTAATGTAATCTTACTCCTGTTTTTTCGAGGGAAATGAAATGTTATCTGTCTCATGTTTAAATTATTGTCATTATATTCAAGATTGTTATCAGAGTTTTAATACCGACATTGACCTCGGATTCATTTCATAATATATTTAATTAAGAAGTCTTCTTGATAATTACATTTGTTTGGAAATTCAAAATTTAGACGTCCCCTTTATTAATGTAATGCACTCTACAATCAACCTATTTTTGGTATACCTAAGCTGTGTTAGGTATCATTTTGAAATTAGGAAGCATAGCACTAATGTGAGAGGTATTTATTACGAACTAAACTCACCACGTGATGCGCAAATGAAAGAAAATATCATACTACTAGTGTCAAATACAGTGAAAAGAATTAATTTTCATAACATAGCATAGTTAATTTGAATTCTATTGAGACAAGTGTCTACATGTAGTGTTTGAAAACACTATAAATAAGAATGTTTTCCCTTATATATATAACAAAACCGAAAAAAAATATTAAGGTTATATTTTTCGCATATGAATGATTTCATATTTTTTATATGCATATTTAATAGAAACGAACCTTATCATTTATATATGTACAGTGACGTTAGACAAATTATTACAAAATGCAAATAAAGTATGTCATAGTAGTGTATTTATTTAATTTATTGTAAATTTAATTAAGTTTCAAGTTACTCGTAAATTTTAAGTTTTTCTGAATTATTTTTTTTTACTAATTATTTTTCAATTGAGTATTTATCTTTTAAATGTGTGATACGACTATTATCTTACTCTGTTATTTTGTTTGTGTATTCTTATTTAATAAATATAAAGTTTTGTGATAAATATAAAATGATATTATGATTAAAGTTTTGTAGTTAATATAAAATGATATTATGGTTAATGTAAAGCAAGTGAGCTTATTTGCTTTTATTGAAAATATGTTTGATAACAATAAATTATCATTGTCACCTATATCAATAATGAAGATGACTATAATCACTTTTTTATTATTGATGATGACATAAAAGTCATATCAGTGTATTGATTTTATTATCATTATCTACATCAATAATTAGTGACTACAATAATCTATTGGTCATTGTAAGTGATGGAATAGAAATTTATAAGAGAGCATCATGATTTCTTGTTATCCAACAAATTTTGTATTAAAGTAATAGAAATCACTTATGTTAGGTATTTAAGTGTGAGTTTAAGTTTCATATTGGGGTAGAAATGAGAAAGTTGAGCAATATATAAGAAAGAATACCCGCAAACCTAATGTCTTAAGGTTTTAGGTTGAAGATGGTGTCATTCTCTTATATGGATTGACTGTTATCTTATTCTTGTTGATCTCTCCGGTGTTTTCCCTCGGATTCTCCCAGCAACTTATCATTTTAATTTAACAATAAAATTCTTTTATATTAACATAATCTCACATTTATCAATATGTAGAGATAAGTAGACAAAATGATAGAATAAGAAAATAATTATATTATCTAGTTAATAAAATAATTAAACCAATTAAATCTTGAAAAATATAAAATAAGAAGGTTGAATTGAAACTTAATTAAAAATATCCAAATTTATGCAAGATTTAAAACTTAATTAAATATTTATCGTAAAATGAATGTTTACTTAACTCATTTTCATTTTTTTTGTCCAGTTCTTCCTTTTTTAAATAGATAAAAATATAAAATTATATTTTAGTAAATTACCTTTAAATACACAATGATACTTCAAATCTTCAAAGTAACAAACTTTTAAATTAAAATTATCAAATTAGTGTGGGTTTTGTCAGTGTTATTTATATGCAACTTAACTCTAATTCAATAAAATGCATGCACTGGTTTTGAGAAGTAAAAAGTGTTTGGAGTAATCTCTCCATTGAATGAAGTTTTAATGATTTTCTAATTATATCCTTCTAGCTGACTCCTTGCTGATAAGTGTGATGAAAATTGTATGATGCTATTTGAACATCTTATTCTTTTGTTATGTATTTTGTTTATTTGATGATAAAATTTATGATTTGAACAATTTTTTTTGAGATAGAAGCGATTAGTATTTTTGCATTAATGAGTTTGTTGTCTGAATGTTGAAGTTATAGAGATGTATGATTAGAAAAAATTGTACTTAGTTAAATTTATGAAATCAAATCTTGATGAATTTTTGTCTTGATTAAGTAATATATTTTTAAGTTAGTAACTTTGAATGTTTTAAATTTCAAAAATTATCTTTACATTTTTAAATTTGTATAAATTAATATTTTTAAATATTTAGTCCAAATTAGTAAGAATTCTTACCGATTAAAAATATGCAAATCCATTAAAAAATGATACATGAACTCTATTATATTACTTGTAAGATTTGATATAATTTTGTTTGAGTTACGAGTACTCTTCAATAGTCATATAAATTACCCATTTCCTTTTTATTGTCTTAATTGTACAAAAAAGTTATTTATTTTTTTAGAATTTCAATAATACATTTGTTATTTTTTCTATTATACCCTTAATCCTTGTATTAAATAATTATAAATGCATTTATTTATTGTGTTACATAAAGAGAAATGGGTAAAATTGAAAACTATATAACTGTTTGATAAGAATAAAAGAATTTTATTTTTCTTGATTCTTTCAATATCACCTTAAAGGATGTAAAAAATAATGAAGATAATGTTATATTATTATTTAAAAAAAAAAGGTTATTCCTTCCCCTCCTTTATTACGAAAATTGTTTCTTTATAATTATAATTTTTAAAATTTTAAGATAACTTTTTTCCAATTATAGTCTTATTTTAATTAATATGGTGGAGAGTGAAAAATTAACTATGATAACATTCTGAAAAAAATATAAAAACACATAAATGTACATTAAAATAAAAAAAATCCAAAAAATATAATAAATAACTAACTAACTTTAGATTGCATTAAAAATTGAAAAAAAAATTATTTTAATAAAAAATATTAAATTACTATTATAAAGAAATAGAGGGAATATTGAATTAGACCTTCAATTTATATACACTGTTACCACTTCAATTGTATACAAGTGTGGATCTGGATATTTTTAAATCTTTTGATAGACAAATTTGACAATCAAGATGTTTAGTAGAATAATGTAGTGGTTTTTTTCAGGAGAAGATAACAAAGAGCAAGAAAGAAAACTCATGCAATTGAACACGTGAACTTTCTAATTCGTGGGAAGCCTTTTTCACTGGGAATTCTGCGCATAAATTTCCTTCTTTGTATGAGGTCCATTACCAGCAACTATGGTAGTAACATGAAGATAACAATGCAAAGGAATCATAGACGGAATCTCATCTTTGCTTTTAAAACTTTATTCTAACTATTTTTAATGAATAAATTGTAGTTGGAAAACCATTTATTTAGCTTATATAATGAATATTTTTAAACAGTATATATATTTCATTTTAAAAAACAAATAGTATGAAATAAATCATCTTGTTATAATTATATATCCTCCAATTTTTAGAAAACAAAATTAAGAGTTTGAGAGTGTCCCAGATAAAATAATGGACTCGTGCTATACGCGTATTAATTATTCACATTTTCTGAAGATTTTTTTCCAGAAATTCATTGAAGTTCAAATAAATTTAAAATATAATTAAAGGATTAAAATTCTATGAAACTTAAAACAAAAGCAGAAACATAGTTCAAGTATGATGAGAAATGAATAGATATAAGATATAGAAGAACATACCAAAATTAAAATAGAAATCAAATTCAAACTATGAAGTTACAGACAAAAATATGAATGAAAATAATATATAGATTTGATTAGATAAAAGGTAGTTCATTCGGAAGATAGTAAGCAAGACAAAAATATATTTGTATATCAAACGAATAAAAAGTACTAAAATTGTAATGGAATATATAAATGTAATTATCTATATTTAATAAATCTTCGTATACATTTTTTTTGTTATAATTCTTCATACACATTTTTATAAAAAAAAAATATCTTTGAAAGATTTATTTATGACAATTTATCTATATGTAATAACAAGGACTGTTTATATTTACAAATATAATTATATGTTACTATTGTAATTATAAACATGGATTTTCCTGCTGATCTTGTGACAGATAACTTAGCAAGATAAAACAATTACTTATTTTTTAATATGGATACATCTAGCAAATTCCCAATCAGAATTTTCAGTTAAATGACTAAGAAACCTTAAAATATCTATTTTTAATGTACTAGTAACAATCCCTTAGTGGTTTTTATCTAAACAACCTTTATAATTTTGTAGCTTTATTAATCAAACAAGATTCATTTAGGAATAAGTAAATTAAAATCCTGAATCCCATTTTTGAGAAAACAGAAACAAAAACAAAAAGCACTGGGTCTCTTTGCTATCATTTTCCCGTATAACCCCTTAATCCCAACTAATATTATTACTCCTCATCCAAACAAACTCTGCCTCTCTTTTGTCTATACTGTGTGATTGTTAATACCTCATACCAACCTCTGACCCCATCAATAATGACTATTGTTGAGTTGTAAGATAATGACATCATTCATTCTATATATATATATATA